>JAEEGL016032015.1_pt1 | contig 21381 bp, 19 predicted proteins | sample 9134231 | NCBI WGS metagenome assembly JAEEGL01 (sample SAMN16246548, study PRJNA631951) | gut metagenome | biome: gut microbiome; feature: rumen; material: fiber-attached | host: Bos | place: Iran: Karaj | collected 2018-10
CGACGCTCCGTTCCCGGCCACCAAAGAAGAACTGATCGATTACGCCACCCGCACCTGCGCCCCCGACGAAGTCGTCGAAAACCTCGAGGAACTGGACGAAGACGGTGAGATCTACGAATCCATCGAAGACATCTGGCCCGATTATCCCACGAAGGACGATTTTTTCTTTAACGAGGAAGAATATTAAAGGATTTTTGAGTAAAACATACTTGATTATCAAGTGGTTATGAAAAGGCTGTGGGAAGTTCCACAGTCTTTTTTCTTGTCCAAAAGGGGTCTAAAATGGGCTTTTTGGGAGACCTACTTCCCATTTTACTATCCAAGATTTTGCATTTTCCCCCTAAAAAAGGTAATAGTAAATGACAAAACAAAAGGCACTGACCAAAACTGGTTAGTGCCTTTTAAAATACTGATTGACAGTATATTAAATCTTCATCTCAACATCCATCCATCTGATGAACTTCTGTTGTCCAGGGAAATTGAAGGTTTGTCTCCTTACTTCACTCAAAGACCCTAAAACTATCCAAAAGTCCAGTAACCTTCTATATCTTGAAGTTCAAACTCTTCTCAACAGTCTTCTGTAAGGTCTCTGGAAGGACAGCTGCATAGACCTTTTCTGTGGTCAATACAGAGGAATGACCCATCAGAGCTGATATGGACTTGATGTCACACCCATTGTTCAGCCCATTGGTACCAAAGGAGTGCCTTGCACAGTGGATGTGGAGTTTGAAGGGGAGTTTAATCTTCTCTCCCAGGACAGCCAGGGACTGGTTGATTGTCCTTGTCCTGGACTGTTTGATTTCCTGAAACCTCTCTTCTTCATTCAGGTCAAACTCATCATCCAGCATTCCAAACACAAAGTTCTCATTCCTTCCTTTCCATCTCTCCAAAATCTCAACAGCCCCATCAGCCATTGGGATTGTAAGGAGGACAGACTTCCTGTTGTGGTTCTTGACCTGGTAGTGTCTCACCATCCTGGTCTCCATATCCACTTCTTTCCATTTCAAGGAGATGATGTCACTCACTCTCAAACCACCACAATAGACAGAGAACATGAACATATCCACAAAGTCTCTTGTCCTGTCATACTTGGCCTGGGCAGCAGCTTCTTTGAGTGCCTTCAACTGGTCTATGGTCAGGTATTCAACCTGTTTATCATCTCCCAAAACTTTTCCATTGGAGGGAAGGTAACTCTCTGTAATCTCATCATAGGTATCCCTGTCAATCCATCCTTCCCTATAACACTTTTTCACTGCTTTGAAGATTGGGGTCAGGGATTTGTTTATGGTGTCATTGGAGTTTCCATTGTCCTTTCTCCACAAGATGTAGTCCTTAATCAAATCTACTTTGATGTCTCTACAATACAGGAGGTTATCCTTATTGGTGTGGATGTGTTTGGTCTTTTGAAGAAACTCTCTGAACTTCTTCATGTAACTCTGGATATTCACCCAGACAGAGTAACCCACCTTTCCCACCTTATATAGTTCTTCATTATAGTCCAGGACAAACTGAACAAAATCCACTTTACCCTTTTCTATCTCCTGTTTCTCTTTATATGTTCCATCAAGGATACTTCTCAACACAGGTACAGGGATGACCTGGTTCTTTTGGACAAGGAGACTATCAATGATGTTATCATACCCTTTCTTGATATTGATTAGTCTCTGGTTGAGTATCTTTGCCTTGGGATGACCTTTTGGTCCATCTTTGATGTACTTTCCACTCACACTGTCCCCATTCCAGTACTCTGGTTTCACACTGATACCTGTCTTCTTCTTACAAGGTACCCCTTCTGTACAGTACTGGATGTGTATCATCTGTTCCCCCAAGGAATTGGGTTTGGTATCTGTCCTTAAAAAAAACTTCCCTTCCATACTTATGATACAAACTCTATGTGGTTGTTCTTGATGAGGTTATCAACATCTTCCTGGGTATAGACATAAGTCCTTCCCAACCTGGCATATGCCAACTCCCCATCCTGTCTCATCTTCTCAATGGTGGAAATCCCCACCCTGAGGTACTGTGCCAACTCTTTGGTATTGTACATCTTCTGTACAGACTTCTCCTTGATGTCATTCAAGGTTGTGAGAATGATGTCCATCTTGGACTGCATCTCCATAAAATTAGTTTCATTTATCATATCAGATTGATTTAAAATAACTTATCATCCATATATCCAGGGTTTGTAACTGTTCTCATTTCCACCAAACTCTTCATCATCTTCTGGGTTGTCATAACAGTCCAGGTCATTCTCATACTCCTGATACAAGTCCAGGGTCTCTTCATCTACATCCTGGGTGCTGGTTGTCTCAAAGGTCTCTCCCACAGAGAAAGAATAATCCAGTAGTTCCTGGACCCAATCTTGTTCCTTGTTGTCCTTCTCTGGATTGTCCTTGTCCAAAGACCTGAAATGATACATTTTGAGGATGTTCTCATCCAGGTCATAATACTTCAAGAGTTCCAGGATGGACTTCCTACCATACTTCTTGATACAGTCTTCAACTGTCTCACCTGAATAGACACCAATTCCAATGGTGTCCTTCCATTTCAATTCTTTCATCATATATAATTAGATTAGTTTCAAAGTCCCCAGACAGGGAGAACTTTTTCTACATTAGATATAACAAAAAAGAGAAGGATTTTTGGGGTGAGAACAAACTTTTTTCAAAAATGTGCCCCACAGTGCCCTGGAAGGCCTATATTTTTTTGTAAAACTTTTTCTTCAACCTCTGGACAGTGGAGAGGCTGACCTTGTTTTCCCTGGCAATCTGCCTCATGGACATCACCATATAGTTCAGGTCAAATATTACATGGTGGTACTTCCAATAGAGTTCTTCTCTGGTCATTCTTGGTCTTCCCATAATGCTGATGAATTAAAGATTGAACTCTCTCTTGACCTTCTGGACTGTGGCTGGCGACACACCAGTTATCTTGGAGGTGTTCCTGATGGACTGTCCAGCTTTGAGGTTCTTGATGACACTCCTGTACTCCACAGCCATCTGGTCCTTGGTCTTTATGCCGGAGCCCTTGGGCTTCCCCAATTTGCCGCCATCCCTGATGTACTTCTCCCTTCCAGAGTTGAGCCTGTACTTGATGGCCTCCCTTTCCAGTTCTGCTGCTGTGCCCAGGACTGCACACATAATGGTCAGGTATGGGTTTTCCTTCCCATCTGGGGAGAAGATGGACAGCTGTTCTTTCAGGAAGTAACAGTTGATGTGGTGGTCTTTAAGGAACTTGATGCTTTCCAGTATCTCATCACACCTTCTTCCCAACCTGGACAGCTCACTGATGAGAATAACGTCAATGTGGTTGTCCAGACAGAAGGAGAAGGCATCTTTGAGGAGAGGCCTGTCCTTGTTGGCCTTCCCGCCTGACTGGTGTTCTTCATAAGTCTTAATGACTTTGATGTGGTTGGTGTTTGCATAGTGTTGGAGGTCTTCCACCTGTCTGGTGGTGTCCTGTCTCTTTTCAATGGAAAGAGGGCCTGAACTGCTGCATCTGGTAAAGAGGATGGCTGTTGTCTGTCCTGCTGTCATTGGGTGTGCTATTTTAAAAGGTGTGCTAAACAAATGATGTAAAGGCTTATTACAGGTTGGTGTGGAGGGGGTGTCTCCATTCAGCTGTTCTCTTTGATAATGATTAGTACATTATGACTGTTCTTGGGAGGCAGAAAGGACTTTGATGAGTTCATCTGCAAGCTCCACTGCTCCTGTTGCCCAATAAGGGGATGGTATGAGGTTGTGGTGATAGTTGGCACTCATCCCAGCCAAGATTAAGGCTGCTGCCCAGAACCTTTTTTCTTCTTTGTCCATAGATGGTGGTGGTTAGTTGTTGTCTTCTTCTTCAATGAGGTAGTCTTCACACTCATCCAGACCAAAGAACTGGACAAGGTACTCTCTGGTGACTTCTCTCTGGCATGTGTAGGAAGTGGAACTCCAATCCTTCCCATACTCTTTGTACTTGATGATGTATTTCATATCTGTCAGGTTTATCTGTCACTTTCATTAGTACAGCTATTACGCCGGAACAGGCCGAAAATCAGTTAGTTAGACAAATCGACAGGTGCCAATGAAGTGTTTCGCGACGGTCGCCGTCGCAGACCTTACCTGTGTTCAAAAACTCTTTTGAGGGGACACCCTTGGTTTTGTTATATTTAAAGAAAAGGAATTGAGTATGATTGATTTGGAGATAGTCCTGGGACAGAAACAGGCATTGGAAAGGCAGTTTGATTTCCATTTTGAGACTACCTTCTGGGAGGAGTTCAGCATTGCAGACCAATATGGTTCAGATGGTGTCAGGGAACACTATGACCTGGTGTTCTCCCAGTGGAAAGACAATTTGAGGTACCTGACAGAGTTGGTCCTTGTCCTGAACTGGAAGATTTATCAGTGGTATGGGGTGGATGATACTATTGGTTTGACTTATAATGAACTCTGGAAGAAGACAGATGGTTATGCCCTGAAAACACTCAAAGATGATGACCTTCACTACTATTTGTCAATCCTTGACTAACAATCTCTTATGAGTTTGTTACCTTATAAATGAAGAATAAATGGAAAAAGAATGAAGAAGACAGAGACAAGAAAAGAGAAGCCCCAGAAACAGAAGAGGAACAGAGATAGAGAATAAATACTGTGGCAGCCATCCTGGTAGAACAGGTCTGGTGCTGACTGGCAAGGAAGCACCAGCCTGGCCTGCAAAGCAGGCTGATAACAATGAAATAGAATGAAGTATGGAAGTGATAATGGAGAATAATCCTGTGATAAACAGGATTTGGAATGAATGGTTGGTATTGGACCAGGAGTTAAGTACTTGGTCCAAGGAGAAGAGGTTGGAATACTGTGAGTGGTATCAGTGGATTTTCAGGAAGGAAACCAAGAGGTTTGTTGAGTTGGAGGCCCTGTACAGCAGTAACAGGAACAAGCATAACAGGGAGGAGTTTCATAGATGGTTCTATGTGGTGTGTGGTTACATCCTTTCAAGGGTACATCTTGGTAACAACTCCTACTATGTGTATATGACCAGGTTCAAGAAGGTGTTCAACAGGGAGAGATGCACCAGCAAGGATTTCCCCAAGCAGGTTCTTCTGGTTCTGGGAATGCTGGGTTATATCACTGACCTTGACAGGGATTACAGTTATTCTCCTGGAAGGAAGAACAACCATGGTTACCACTATGTCATTGACAAGGAGAAGCTGATGCATTGGGACTACCCAGAGGGGTGTAGTGTTTCCTACTTTGGGATGCCTGAATGGGTGATGAGCAGGACTTCTTCCATCACCTTCAAGGAGCAGGGTGTCAATCCTGACAGGGTTTCCTGGACCCTTCATCCTGACTGGCTGGCCCAGAGGCAGTACAACAGCATTGCATCAGTGAGAGTTCTGGAAGAGGGTGTGAAGACCACTTCAAAGTGGATGTTCAACTTCAATGAGTATCAGCAGTACTACAACCTGCCAGAGGAGCAGCAGGAGGAACTGAAAGAGAGGTGGATGTCCTACCAGAAGATAAGAGACCTGGACTGTGGCATTATTGGAGGCTGTCTTGATGACAGCTACAAGCCAGATGGAAAGGGCTATGCTGGGAGGTTCTACACCTGTATGACCAACATGAAGAGTGAGGACAGGCACCAGTTTCTGAGGCTGGATGGAGAACTGGTGACAGAGGTGGATGTGAGTTCTGCCCAACCCACCTTTTTGGGGATTATGATGTACAGGGAGACAGGGGTTATGAGTGAGTGGTTGAGACAGTGTCTGAATGAGACCTGTGATTTCTATGAGTGGATTAAGAAGAAGACCAACACCCAGGAGGACAGGAAGACCATAAAGAAATGGATGATGCAGTACTTATACAGCTGCTACCAGCCCAACGTCAAGAAGGACTATGGGAAACCACATAAACCCACCTATGAGTTCAGGAAGACAGAAGACCCCTTCCTGTGTTTCCAGCAGAGACTGAATGAGTTCTTGAAGAAGGAGGAGCCAGCCATCTACAACAAGATTGACTGGTACAAGAGGAACCCTGTTTATAGAGAGGATAAGGAACTCTACCAGCATTATGTAGATGACAGGGGGAACAAGAAAAAGAAGAAGGTGGGACAGGGAAAATGGTGCAGCATGCTGTCCTATGACCTGGTGAAGATGGAGGTTGAGTATATCAAGAGGTGCATCCATACCCTACCAGAGGACATGAAGTTCTGGACTATACATGACTGCATCTGTGTCAAGGAGAGTGATAGTAAGAGGGCACAAACTATAATGGAGCATGTATCCAGGGAAATGTATGGAGAGGAGGTTACCCTGGGGTTAAAGAGGGAAAACACCAGTGAAATTAACTCATAAATATTTTATAATCAATTAAGTGAGAAGATAATGGAAGTAACAATTGTAAGATTTTCAAGACCACTTTTAATCAATACTGCTGGGTGCAACAGTGACTTTATGCAGCCTGTATATGGTTTTCTTATACCAGAGCCAGCCTATTCCCTTGACCCAGACAAACTGCATGACTATGTGGGCTACCTTTGTGGCATGCACTGCTACTCCAATGGAGACAACTACTTCACCATCAGCTATGAGGAAAGGGGTGTTCCTGACTGGGTTGATAAGAAAGGGGTGGTCCATCTCAAACAAGATGCATGGTTGAGGAAGGTCCAACAGAAGTGCATCAAGAAGCTGAACCTTTCCTACTCACTCGTCATTGTCGAGATGAATGAGGAGGACTATGACAAGTACCTGAATGAGGAGAACCTGATTGTAGATGATGAGTTCTACTATGACCTGGAAAGGTACCAGGATACAAAGGGGGACCCTTGTACAGGGAAACCATTCTTTGAACCCCTGTTCTGACCTGGGGAGTTCTGCATTTTGGACATCCACTTTCCAGAACTGAAAATGCCCATAGAGGCTATATAACAGGGGGTTTGGGCAGTTTTGAGCTGCAATATTGAACCTGTCCTGACACTTACTTCCATACTTTCATATTCATTCATTTTGGGGAGAAACTTGATGTTTCTCTCCTTTTGTTTATCTTTGTGATTGGACCATACAGAAGGGGCTATTGTACCTACTGTAAGGGTGGTACTGGACACTGGGGACAGACTGGTAAAAAACCTTTCTGTCCCTTTCTTTTTGTCCCATTCTCCCAAATAATTAACCCATAAATATCTTATATAAAATAAGTTAGAAAGTTATGGATAGTAAAAGGATTAGAAGTTTCAAAAGCTTCCTGAGCCAGCAAAGAATGAAGAAAATCAATGAGGCAAATGTCAATATAGAGTGTGACTGGTGGGATGCATGCATAGTGGAAGTGATACAGGAGATTGATAAGGAGTGTAGTGGTTTTTTTGTCTGGGAGACCATCATCAAGTACTGCAAGGACAAATGGTCTATACTTGGAAGAACTCTTCCACAACCAGAGTATGATGACAACATCCTGACCCAGCACATCAAAGACCTGATATTCCAGTTCCATGGGAACAGTTTCTACACTGACTGGAAATGTGACCTGGGTTGGGACAACCAACAAGTTCATTCAAAAGGACTTGTCATAGAAGAGTTGGCAGCTGTCATCCTGGAAAAGGTCAAGGAGAAGGCAAAACCCCAAGGAGAGCCAGAGACAGGCAACCCTACTGGAACTTTGGCTGACAGGGAGGAGGTTAAGATGGTACCAATGAAACCAGCATCCAGTTATGATGATGAATACTGTGAAGACCTTCCCTATGAGTATGAGAGCCACAGGGTGGAGCATGTCAAGGGGTTCAATGACTACACAAAGCTCAATGAAACTGTGGGTGTAATTGAGATTACCTGCCAAGAGAAATGCATCCAATACTGTTTGAACAGGATAAAGAAGGAGGTTGGAAACTATGACCCAGATGAGATATTCAAGGTGGCTGGCCAGGCAGCAGACCCAAAGGTCAAGGCAAGGCTGGTGTTGCTGTATGTGAAGGAGATGGTCATTGATTATCTGTCCAGTGAGAAAGCTCAGTTGGCTGTGGTTGATGTGAATGGCAAGAAGGGAAAGAACATCCCCAAGGATGTTCTGGAACAGGGGCTGGACCAGCTCTACCAAGATGTTGCAGATGAGGTCTTGGTCAAAATTGCAGAAATAAATGGTGTTTGTTTGAGTGATGGAGAAGTTGAGTAGTTTATTGGAGACATACATCAGGGAGGAACCAGGAAGGGAGACACCCCCAAAGAGTGACCTGGTTCAGCAGTTTGAGAAGTTTGCACACAACAAGGAGAAGGTCATTAAAACCTGGACACAGATTGAAGACCATCCCCAGGCAGAAGATATGAACAGTCCTGTTGGAAGTGCCTTTGACAAGGAAGACCTGGATGAGGAGTTGAGGGCAGCATATGAGGCCATTGGAGAAGGGGGGATGGTATATTCCAGTTTTGAACACAGTTTCTGGATAAGACACAAGGGGCAGCTAATAAGAGTGATGTGATATCAGCCTTTTGCCCCATTTAGTTACAATACAAGATGGTGGAGGTCTGCGACGTTTTCGTCTCGCAGACCTCCACTGTTCATTTTCAAGGGTTGGTTATTGCTGGGTCAGCCTTTTTTCTTAACTTTACAAGTTACCAACAAGACACATAACCAATACTATGGCTGACACCAGCATGGCCGCGCCATTGGGCTTTTCGGGGAGGAAGACTTCCAGCGTGGGATCGGACACGTTGATGATGATGTGGTGCCCGGAATCGGCCACGACATCTTTCTCGGCAGTTTTCAATGCTTCCGATCCCGGAGCAGGTCCGTCATACAGGCGGATAATCTGGCCTTGACGGAGTTGGGCGCCGCAAGAGAGGCTGATGCCCAGAAGGGCAATGAACAATAATCGTTTCATCAGAGGTAATCTTTATATTTGTCGGCATGTAGAAGGACATAAAGGATGGTCATCGGCTCATCCAGGTAGCTTTCGCTGATTTCCTGGCTGATCTTCTCTCCCAGGAAAACCACTCTCCAGATATAGGACTGCATCAGTTCCTGGCAGTTATAGAATGGAATTCCGGAGAGGGCATGGTCGCACTCGATGCCGGTAAGGAAAAGATATGGTACTTTCATTTCCCTGAATTGCCGTGCCAGCGTCTTTGACCCCCAGGCGCTGTAGTCGGCCTCTTCCTGCTTGACTACCTCATAAGGAACAGCCTGGTCTTTGTCTCCATGGAACAGAAGGAAAGGACAGGGTTCTCCCTTCCAAACCGGTTCTTCCAATCCAAAACCCCATACTCCGCCGGCACAGGAGATGACGGCAGCATAATTGAATCCCTTGGGAAGGCGGCTCGTGGCTATTTCTTCTTTATTGACAAGCCGGTACTCGGCCGTGCATACATTCACGGCACCGGCACTGCCGCCAGCTGCGATAATTTTGTCCGGGTCAATCCCCAGTTCATTCGCGTGCGCAATAAGATAAGCGGTAGCATCGTAAAAATCCTCTATGCCCAGGGTGATGGCATAGTCATACCATTTCCCGAAATCCTTGATATCGAATTTGTCGGAGCCGCTTTGCTGCTTTAGGCGGCGAATTCCCAGCCGGTAGTCTATGGAAACGCAGGCATACCCGTATTTGGCCATGCGGCTGAGCCATTTCTTCCCCTGTTCGCGGGTGTCATCGCTGTCCCATCCGCCGCCATGCTGATAAAGGACTACGGGCCTGGCTCCGCTTACGGCAGAAGAGGGGTCGGTGTAAATGTCCATTTTAAGACTTTCACCGTCTTTCTCGGCGTAGACAAATGTCTGGGTGATGATTTCTTTGCCGTCCCCAAGAGTTAGTTCAACGGGGTACGTTTTTCCGCAGGCCAGGAGGGCCCAGGAGAAGGCAAACATTACAAGAGTCGTTCTTTTCATTTTGAATTGATTATTTTGTCTGGCACAAAGATATCCGGCCCTGGAATCATTCTTTTTCTTATTTGGGTTATTCTTTTGACGAAATGTCCAAAGGGACAAAAAAACCTTTTTGGGGAATCGGCGGACATGCATTCCGATGTGCAAATGCTGGACGATTTGTCCAAATATTTCGTATTACGGAGAAGAGTCGGTATCTTGCGAAAAATTATTGCGTATGAAAAAAGGTCTGAAAATCACATTGATTGTCCTTGGGACTATTGCAGGTATCCTCCTTGCTGCCGCCGGCGTTTTTTCCATCTGGTGGAACCGTATTCTTTCCAATGCCGATTTAAAGGAAAGTTGGAGCAGGACCGACGGAACCGTTCTGGAGAATCTTCGCTATGGCCCCGCCGGAAGTAATACGCTGGACCTGTTTATACCCGCATCTGCAGATAAAGACAGCCCGCAGGCCTTGATGCTCTTTATCCACGGCGGATCCTGGATGGGAGGGAGCAAAGCCGATGAAACCTTTGCCGCCAGAAGGTATGCCAAGGAAGGTTATTTTACCGCTACGATGAATTATTCACTCGTAAACAAGGACCCCGGCACCAACATGCTTACCATGCTGGACGAAATTCAGCAGGCCATTACCTTTATAAAAGAATACACGGACGGGAAAGGCTATTATATCGACCGGATGGCTCTCAGCGGAATTTCCGCAGGAGGACATTTAGCCATGCTATATGGGCTGCGCTGTGCATCCCATTCTCCCATTCCGGTGAAATTCATTGCACAGCGGGTGGGGCCTGCATTCCTGCCATATATCTTCAACTTTGAAGAAGATGTTATCAGGAGTGCGGTGGCCGATTCTGATGGCGAAGGGAAGCGGGTACTGGATGAAGTTGACAAACTGATGGGATGGACTTCAGGAAAAGTCCTTCCACGGACGCAGTACACAAAAGAAAACATTGACTCGCTGATGACCATTGTATCCCCTGCTAGCTACGTGGGTGAGAGCAGCGTTCCGCTCCTTATGGCCTACGGCGGAAAAGACAATCTGGTGCACCGGCGCCACGGAGATCTAATGGATTCCCTCTATACGGCACGTGGAATCCGGCACGACATCCTGATTTTCCCCAACTCAAGCCATCCGCTGGGTGACGATCCGGACTGTGCAAAAGTCCTGACTGTCAAGATAAAGGAATACTGCAAGGAGTATTTCGGTTATTGACACTCGCGGATATACTCAGTAGGAGTTTTTCCGAACATGGCCTTGAAGTTCCGGCTGAATATCGCGGGCGAAGAATAACCTGTCATATAGGCTACCTCGGAGATGTTGTATTCACCTTTCCGCAGCAATTCCAGAGACCGGTTCAGCCTGTATTTCCGGAAAAACTCATTGGGTGTGTCACCCGTGAGGCCCACAATCTTGTAGTAGAGCTTGCTGCGTGAGATGTGCAGCGCGTCCACCATACTGTTTACGTTGAAATCGGAATTGGACAGGTTCTCCTCCAGCAGGGAATAAATCTCCTCCAGGAAGCGTTTGTCCATAGGCAGCAGTTTTTCTTCCTGGGCTTTCTCTTCCTTTGTCCGTTGGGAGGCAGGGATAGCCAGTATGCCGCGAAGACGGTCCCGGTTGGATAGGATAGCCCTGGTCAGTGCCATCAGATAATCCGGTTCGAAAGGCTTGGTCACATAGGCATCGGCCCCTGATTCCAGACCCCTGACCTGACTTTCCGTCATTGTCCTGGCAGTAAGGAGAATGACAGGAATGTGGCAGATGTCGGCGTCCGTCTTGATACTGTTGCAGAGCCAGTATCCGTCATGCCCGGGCATGGCCACGTCACTCACGACGAGTTCCGGACGTTCATTCCTGACAAGCCCGATGGCCGCGATGGCATCTGATGCCGTAAGTACCTTGTATTCTTTGCCAAGCAGCATCTTGAGGTAGCGGAGCATGTCAGGATCGTCATCCACTGCCAGTACGGACCTACCATGACTTGATACGGGGATGTCTTCGTCCCTGATTCCCGGCATTTCCTTCGGTGAGGCGGATACTGGCTCTCCATGTTCTTCTGGCGTATAGATGTCCTCTGCGGGCAGCGTAATCGTGAAACAAACTCCGTCTGGAGAGAGGTTTTCCACGTCAACGCTACCATGGTGAAGTTCTGCAAGCCTGGCCGTAAAGTAAAGGCCGATACCCGTCCCTCCGGTCTGGTTGCGGTTTTCTGCCTGGTAATAACGTTTGAAGATATCTTTCAACTTGTCCTGGGGGATATGGCTTCCCGAATTGGCAACAGACACTGTGGTGTTCCCTTCATTCAGATCCAGAGAGAGCGTAATATTACCTCCGGGAGGGGTAAAGCGAAGCGCATTTCCGAGAAGGTTGCTGACCATTTTTTCAACTTTGTCGGAATCGGCCGTCACGGGAAGCGGTTCTTCCATGCCTTCCAGGCGCAAGGTGATATCCTTTGCTTCGATGCTTACGCGTGAGGCCTGCGCAATCTGGTTCATAAGCGCCGCCATATCCATCCGGGAAACGGAAAGCTTGAGAGCATCGCTGTCCAGTTTCCCGAAATCCAGAAGCTGATTTACCAGGCGAAGCATGCGGTCCGAATTCCACATGGCAACATTTACCAACTGTTTCTGCTCTCCTCCCAGACCTTCGTCATGGCTGAGTTGTCTCAGCGGGGCGGCAATCATCGTCAGCGGTGTCCGGAATTCATGTGAAATATTGGTAAAAAAGTTCATGTTCACCCGGTTTACCCGTTTTTCCTCTTCTCTTTCCCGTCGGAGCCTGAGAATATGGATAACGAGGTAGGAAGCTCCGCCAAAAAGCAGGACATACAGCAGCCGGGCCCATACAGTGTTCCATGGAGCATCGCCCACATGGATTTCCATATCGGCAGCAGCGCCGTCCAAGGACATTACGCTGAGTTTGTGCTTTCCGGAGGGAACGTTGAAGAAATAGGCGGTATGTCCCTCCTTCACATCAACCCAGTCCCGGTTGTATCCGTCCAGTTTGTACCGGAAGGCCGTATGGGTGGGTCTGCTGAAATCCGGAGCTGAGAAAATGATATTGAAACTGTTTTCGTCATAGGACAGATGAACCGGACGCCCGCTTGTCATGGAACTGATTTGTCCCTGAAGATACAGATATTCAAAAACGATGGGAGCTGCGCTGCGGGCGGGAATCTGCCGGACATTGCCCAGTGTTACCCCGTGGGTTCCCCCGAATACGGCCATGGACATCCTGTCCCACCAGGCGGCGCAGCGCTCCAGATACTGATCTCCGCCCGTATCGTCTCCTTTGGAGTAGCGTCTTGCCTGCCCGCCTTGCAGTCTGTAAAGACCGTCCGGCGTGGAAATCCAGGCGGCCGTCCCGTCACAGACGATACCGGAGACTCCCTCACAGTCAACTGCCTCGATGCGGTTTACTTTGTTGTATCTGCGCAGGTAGCTGTACAGTCCGGACTCCCTGGTGCCGATAAGGATTGTCCCGTCCGGTTGCTGGCAAATGGCAGTGACTACATCGGGGGACCTGGCATTGCCCCATAGGGGGATCACCGTCCTTGTCTTGCGGTCGGAACTCAAGATAATGGGATTGCTGAGAGCCATGCCAACCATCACCGCCCCGTCATCCAGAGGTAAAATGGCCGACACCAGGGAAATTCGCTCATCAAGGACTCGGATGCTCTCCTGACAATCCCCATCCGCTCCGAAACGATAGAGCCATCCGCTGAGCGCTCCCACCCATGCGCCCCCGTCACCGGCATCGGCCAGGGCCGATTTCCTTATGTCGGAGTCTCCCTGAAGTAAAATCTGCCGAAGACGCCTGCCTGTGGGTTCGGCAAGAAACAAGTTCCCCCCGTCTATCATCCAAAGCCGATCTTTCCGGGTAGAGAGAATAAGGTTTCCTGAGGTGTTAGGGAGACTTTCCTGAAGGAGTCCTCCGGCATCCACCTCGCTAAGTTCATTGCTCTGGGGGCAGTATCGGTAAAGACGCCCGTCAAAGGTCGAAAGCCAAAGGTTCCCGCCGGAATCCGGAGTGAGGGAAGATACGGGCCTGTCCCGGAAGGCTCTGGGGATCTGTGGCAAACTCCCGAAAAGACGGCTTGCCTTGGGGATAACGATAAAGCCCTTGTTCTCAAATCCCATCCAGATATTCCCGCCGGAGTCTTTGTACATGACGGAAATTCTGCCGGGAATCTCCGGAATGGGGAAATCTAAATCTCCGGGGACGGTCCTTCCGCGCGTTTCACTGTTGAAAACGATGACTTCCCCTCCGGCGGCTATCAGGTGCTCTTTTTCAGAGAGTGAGAAGACCATTGTAATGGATTTAGGACCGCCGGTCACCACTTCTTCAATGGTAACAATTTCGCCTGAGTTCATGTCAAGCGTAAGAATTTCTTTTCCTTCCGACATCCAGATGTGCCCGTTGGAAGTGCTTCCGGTATAGTGTGGACGCATCCCTGTGGGAACAGTTTTGAGCAGTTCCAGTGTAGAGCTGTCATAGCATCGGGCCTCGGAGTTGGTGACGGACCAGAGCCTGTCGGAAGAATCAAGGAAACAGTCGTTGATGTAAGAGTGGACCGGGTCGAAATTCCGGACAGAAAGTCTGATTCTGTCGTTGTCGGCATCATACTCGCACAGATGTTCAAGAAGATTGATCAGGATTTTTCCGTCCCCGGTCTGAAGAATCTGATATACGCTCTGAAGGTCCGTAGGGAGGTCAAGCGTCTTGAAATCACCATTTTCTGTCAAATAACACAAGCCGGCTGACGTCCCCACCCATAACCTGCCGCTACGGTCTGTGAGCAGGCAGTTGACGGTGTTGGACGGAAGGCTTCCCGGCACGTCATCACGATGAAAAAACTGCGTGTATTCGTATCCGTCATAGCGGTTCAGTCCACGTGAAGTCCCAATCCAGACAAATCCCAGAGAGTCCTGCGAAAAGCAGGTGACATTCATGTTGGAGAGGCTCTGTTCTATGCTGACTACCCTGGCGTCGGCGGTAATGAGCGGACTCTCTTTTCCACAGCTTACGGCAAGAAGGACGGCCATGCCGAGCAGTATCGGGATCTTTGTCATCGTGTGTCGGGCTTTTGTGCAAATATACTCAAAATTCAATTTTAACTGTAGACGATTTGTGCAAATGCGTGTCTGCTTGTGCAAAGTGTTTTGTAATCATAGGGATTCTGTCTAAACTTGCAAAAACCATCAGTGATGAAAACTATAATCAAACATTTGCTCAGAGCGCTTGTGTGCATTGTATGCCTGACATTTATTTTCATCGGATGTTCGGTGGTCAGAAACATCCGGCTCCAAAAGAAAATGCATCTGGATGATTCGGAGGTGGTGGGCCAGCGTTTGGAAGTTCCAAGGGAGGGCAACCGGAGCGTAGAGGTCCTGCTGTATGAACCTTCGTATGAAACTGAAGGGCCGCTTCCTGTCGTTTTCAATATCCATGGCGGCGCATTCATCGCCGGGTTCGCCGACATGCTTGGAACCCAGAGCCAGCGAATTGCCGACAACTGGAGCGTCAGGGTGGTAAATGTGAATTATTCACTGGTCCCCAGGGTGTCCATACAATACGGCACTCAGGAAGTTTCGGATGCCGTTTTGTATTTCCGGGACCACGCCGGAGAATATGGCATTGATCCGGGCCGTATCTTTATCATGGGTTATTCCGCCGGAGGCTATCATGGAATCATGGCTACCATGCAATTGAAAAAGAGAGGGATTGACATAGCAGGACAGATTCTCTGCTATCCTTTTATCAAAGACGCGGTGGAGCAGTACAATGAACTGGAACCCGCCATGAAAGGACTCGCTCCAGCCCTTTTTGTCCTGGCAGGGGATGATCCCATTTCCCAGGAAAGCCGTTCCTATGAGCGGCTTCTGAAAGAAAATGGTATAGAGACGGAAATCATTGAATACGAGAATGCTGTACATGGCTTTATAGAAGAGAACAATCCTGAATACGACAGGTTGGGCAAGGCTGCAAGCAAGAGCCCTGAGCAGGAGGTACTGGCTCGCGATGCGGAGGAAAAAATCGGGGCATGGATTCAGGATCCCTCCTGTATGTACAGCCGTTTCCTGAATCCGCCGACGGAAGCACGCCCTCAGGTATGGTGGCATTGGATGAACGGCAATATTTCCCGTGAGGGTATCCGAAAAGACCTTTTGTGGATGAAAGAAGCTGGGCTTGGTGGCGTGCATATCTTCGATGCTGGGCTTGACTGTCCTCAGGTGGCTCCAGAGAGGATTCCTTATATGACAGAAGCCTGGAAGGAGTGTTTTAAAGGTGCGGTCTCGCTGGCCGACTCCCTGGGACTCCCCGTCACCATCACTTCGGCTCCCGGCTGGAGTTGCACCGGCGGTCCCTGGGTAAAGCCCGAAAACGGCATGAAGAAAGTGGTATGGCGGGAGGTGAGCCTGTCCGGAGGGAAGAAAATAAGCATGGACCTCCCAGCCGGGTATGACGGCATAGGGACTTTTCAGAATTGTCCGGTCAATATCGCGAGTTACTACCAAGATGTCAGTTATTATGAAGACATTGCCGTTTTTGCCGTCCGTGATGCAAGTTTGCCTCCATGTTCCGTCGAGGTCAACGGGAGCACTGTTGATGCGTCCGTCCTCGGCGACGGAGATTTCACTACGGGAGTCCGGCTTCAGAAAGATCCGTCACAAGGGGTTGGCTGGATACTTTTCCGCTTCGAACGACCAGCGGACATCAGCGCCGTCAGCGTGGGAGAAGGGGTGTCCAGGGCCTTGTTCCTAAGTGCTCCCGGCATGGTTACGGCCACGTTGGAATGTTCAGATGACGGGATATCCTTCCGGAAGGTCTGTGACATTCCTGCCGGCGGTGTCATGCAGCAGACAATTTCTTTTCCGAAGGTTTCGGCCCGCTATTTCCGAGCATGTTTCAATCTGAAGCACCCTTACAGCGCCATTATGTCCATACCCGAAAGGCAGGAGGCATTTGTGACAGAACTGCGGCTGTTTGCCGACAGCAGGGTGAACCATGCCGAGGAAAAAGCCGGATTCTCAACTTATTACGATGTAGACCGCTTCCTCTCGCCCGAAGATACCGGAGCAGATGTTGTCGACTTGTCGTCGTATGTGACCTCCGGCGGTCATCTTGAATGGGATGCCCCGGAGGGAAATTGGACAGTTTACCGTTTCGGCTGTTCCCCCATAGGCCGCGTAAACCATCCGGCTTCAGCGGAGGCCACCGGGCTTGAGGTGGACAAGCTGGATGCCGATGCTGTCCGTGCCTACATGGAAGAGTACCTCAGAATGTATGACGACGCCTCCGGAAAGCAGCTTGGCAAGGCCGTCACCCACCTTCTGGTGGACAGCTATGAGGCTGGTGCCTGCAACTGGACGCCTTCGCTTCCGGCAGAGTTCAAGAGCCGCAGGGGCTATGACATGATGCCCTGGATGCCGGCCCTTGCCGGAAGAATCATCTGCTCAAGTACAGAAACGGAAGCATTTCTCAGGGATTTCCGCAGAACCATCGGCGAACTGATTTCCGACAATCACTATGGAACGATTGACAGAGTCTGCGCCGGTCATGGCCTTGGGACATATTTCGAGGCCCATGAGGCCGGCAGGGCTTTCCTGGCCGACGGTCTTTCGGTGAAAAGCCGCTCCGACATCCCGATGGCGGCAATCTGGGCTAAGGTACCGGGAAGTGTCCCGGTCATTGACACAGACCTGGCAGCGCAGCTGGACATCAGGGAATCCGCATCCGCTGCAAGGCTTTACGGAAAACGGTATGTGGCCGCGGAATCCCTGACTGCCAATGGCCTGGAGGGATATGCTTACGGGTATAGCCCGGCCGATCTGAAGGGAAGTGTAGATCTGGAACTCGCCTCCGGCGTGAACCGAATTGTCATCCATGAGAGCGCCCATCAGCCCTGTGACAGTTTGAAACCCGGACTGAGCCTGCAGCAGTTCGGCCAGTGGTTCACCCGCCATGAGACCTGGGCCGGCGAGGCCAGGGCTTTCACGGACTACATGGCCAGGAGCTGCTACCTGCTGAGCCTGGGCCGGAATGTCTCCGATGTTCTGTATTACTATGGGGATGAGATTAACACAACGGGACGGCTGACAGACATCCCTGATGTCCCTGCCACGCTCAATTATGATTTTGTAAATTCAGAGTCGTTACTCTCTGAAGACGTGGATTTCTCCGGATACCGTGCCCTCATCATCCATCCTGATGCCGGATCTATTCCTGAAAATGTGCAGGATGTAATCGACCGTCTTCAAAAGAAGATGGTTCCGGCAGAGGAAATCCCGGCAGATTTCAGCTGCCCCGGAATCGAGCATTTCCGTTTCGTCCACAGGAGTACTTCCAATGCCGAAATCTATTGGGTTTGGAACCGCAGCGACGAACTCCGGAGTGTTGATGCGTCCTTCCGTGTCGCTGGACTTGTCCCCGAACTTTGGTGTCCGGAGGACGGGTCCCGCACCAAACCCTGCTACAAGGAAGGGGAAAACACCACTACGGTGCATCTTGACATGGACGCGGGAGACGCCGTGTTCGTAGTCTTCGGGAGTGCCTTCGCCGGCGCTCCGGATGACACCCTTTATAATTCTGACACCCGCTGGCATTCTGAGCGAAGCGAAGAATCTGTTCTGCGCGGCCCATGGACAGTATCATTCCTGGATGGCCGAGGTGCGCCGGAAAAGATTGAATTCCAGAAACTTGAATCCTATACAGCCCATCCGGATCCTGCCATCCGCTACTATTCTGGAACGGCGCTCTATTCGAAGACTTTTACTCTCGGCTCATGTGGCGGTCCCGTGTGGCTGGACCTTGGACGTGTAGCATGTCTTGCACACGTTTATGTGAACGGCAAGGACTTTGGTACGCTTTGGCATGCTCCTTTCCGAATAAATATTTCATCTGCCGTCCATGAAGGTGAGAATACACTGGAAGTGAAAGTGGTGAACCAATGGGTAAACCGCATCATCGGTGACCTGCAGCCTGGCGTCACACGGCGCTACACATATACCTCTTATCCTTACTACAAGGCTTCGGATGAACTACTTTCCGCTGGACTCCTGGGACCGGTAAAGATTTACCATTTGTCCAAATCTTTGCTCTGATGTGCAACTTGCTTGCGTGCGCGGAGATTTCTCCGTAAAATTGTATCAAACTTGTTAACAATGAAGAAAGTCGGCATAGGGGTCGTCCTGCTTCCACTGCTCATCCTTTTCGGATGTGCGGGGAAAAGCGTAAGCCCTACCCTTGAGGAACTTACTGAGAATTTCGCCAATCCGCCGCAGGAGGCGCGGCCGCAGGTGTGGTGGCACTGGATTGACGGGAATATCTCCAAGGAAGGGATACGGGAAGACCTGCTGTGGTTTCAGCGCATCGGCCTTGGCGGTGTGCATCATTTTGATGCGGCCCTTTCTTCCCCGCAAGTGGTGGATGAGCGGATGATTTACATGGACGAGCGCTGGAAGGATGCCTTTTCTTATGCCGTGGCGCTTTCCGATTCGCTGGGACTTCCCATGACCATCGCCAGTTCACCGGGCTGGAGCTGCACCGGCGGCCCTTGGGTGAAGCCGCAGCAGGCCATGAAAAAGCTTGTCTGGAGGGAAGTCCCCGTCATCGGAGGCAGAGAGTTGTCCATTGCGCTGCCGGAGCCTCCCCGGACAACGGGACGGTATCAGGATATCCCCCTACAGTCCTCCGTGCTGGAAAACGAAGCACAGCTTCCCGAATATTACGAAGATATAGCCGTCCTCGCCGTCAAGGTGCCCTCCGGAGAAAAGACGGCAGCCCAGCTTGGTGGGAAGCTGTCGATTGACGGAGTTTCAGCGGAATACAGTTTCCCTGAGCCTGTCACCTTCTGCGCCGTATCGTTGTCGGACCGCCGGGAACGCAGCCAGTGGGCCAATGTCCCTGCCGACACCAGCGCCGTCCTTTCAGTGAGCGACGACGGCGTTCTCTTCAGGGAAGTCACCCGCATTCCCTCCACCGGCGTAGGCCGGTCCACCGTCAATTTCAACGCGGCCAGCGGCAGGTTCTTCCGCGTGGAATCCTCTGCCGGCATTCTTTCCCTTGAGCTCTACACGACGCCCCGCGTCCATCACGCCGAGGAAAAAGCTGCCTTTGCGGCCCCGCATGATCTGGCGGATTTCCCGACGATGGCGGTTGGGGATTTCGCTTCGGAAGCCATTGACCTGACGGACTGCTTTGACGGGAAAACCCTCAACTGGGATGCCCCGGAGGGCGATTGGAAGATCTACCGCTTCGGCTGGTCCCTTACCGGGAAGATGAATCACCCGGCGCCGAAGGAAGCAACCGGTCTGGAGGTGGACAAACTGGATCCGATTGCCTGGGAGGCTTATTTCAAAGAATATTTCCGGATGTACAAGGAGGCTTCCGCGGGGCTCTTCGGGTCCCGGGGCATCCAGTACATCCTTACGGACAGTTATGAAGCCGAGCAGGAGACTTGGACGCCCGCGATGCCGGAACAGTTCCGCTCCCGGCGGGGCTACGATCTGCTGCCTTGGCTACCCGCCCTCGCCGGCGAAGTCATCGGCTCCGCCGAGGCGACGGAAAAGTTCCTGTGGGACTGGCGGAGGACCATCGGCGAACTCATAGCGGAAAACTATGACCGCCTGACGGATATTGCCCTCGAAAACGGTCTCAAGGGCCGGTACACCGAATCCCATGAGAACGGCCGCGTTTTCGTTGTGGACGGGATGGACGTCAAACGTAGGGCCACTTTTCCGATGGCCGCCTGCTGGGTGCCGAATCCCTGGGGCGGATCTACCCTGGAAATGGCACAAGCCGATATAAGGGAATCCGCTTCCGTCGCCCATGTTTACGGCCAGAATATCGCTGCAGCCGAATCGTTTACCTCGGTTGGCGTACACGGGCGGGCCTGGACTTATGACCCGCGCTCCCTCAAGTATATCGCCGACACGGAGCTCGCTTCCGGCCTCAATCGCTTCGTCATCCACGAATCGGCCCATCAGCCGCGAAACGACAATGCCCCGGGCATCGGCCTCAGCGTTACCGGGCAGTGGTTCAACCGCCACGAGACCTGGGCAGAAGAAGCCGCCGCATGGGTAGGCTATCTTGCCCGAAGCTCCTACATGCTCCAGCAGGGAAGAAATGTGGCCGATATCCTTGTCTTTAACGAGGAAGAATATTGATTATGAATCAATCATAAAAAACCAGGGATTTTTCCCTGGTTTTTTTGTAATTGCGTGGAGGATCAGAGGTGCCTTTGGTAATCCATTCTCTCATGAAGGATGCGATCGACCCGGATGGAGCCATCACTATCCTTTTTGTAAAAGATGATGTGATGCCCGACTTTATGGCCCATGAGCCCGGGCTTGATGATATCGTACTTTATTTCCAGGAAGGCAGGTAAACTGTTCAAAATCTGGATGGTGGCATGAATCTGCCGATAGTAAGCGGCAGCCTGTTCTTCCGACCAGGTTTCAACGGTATAGTCCCAGATGCCATCCAAATCAGAAATGGCTTTTCGGGATAATCTGATCTTAGCCATTGTCC
>JAEEGL017109748.1_pt1 | contig 21381 bp, 16 predicted proteins | sample 9134231 | NCBI WGS metagenome assembly JAEEGL01 (sample SAMN16246548, study PRJNA631951) | gut metagenome | biome: gut microbiome; feature: rumen; material: fiber-attached | host: Bos | place: Iran: Karaj | collected 2018-10
ATTGATACTACTTCTGCCTCAATTGATAAACCAAGCTTTGAAGAAACGTTTACAAGTTCTTTTGTTTTTTCAATGTTTTCTTCAATAGGATAATGTGAGCCGTCGAACATTATTGAAGTAAATCCCGCTTTAATACAATCATAGCAGTTTTCATAAGTACCATGATCAAGATGAAGGGCTACAGGAACTGTTATTTTCATAGATTTATCCATTGCTTTTACCATTGCCGCAACAGTTTCAAAACCCATCATATATTTTCCTGCTCCTGCAGATACACCAAGAATTACAGGGGCATTCATTTCCTGTGCAACGGTAAGTACAGCTTTAGTCCATTCAAGATTATTAATATTGAATTGACCAACGGCATAATGACCTTCTTTGGCTTTTACAAGCATTTCTTTTGCATTAACTAACATTTAGTATTATCTCCTTGAATTTTAATTTACTTTAATATTATAAACCATTTTGATATAAATGTGAATAGGGAAAATAAAAAAAGATTAATATGAATTTTGCAGTAATTGGTACATTTTGGCTAACTACGGAAATGATCAAAGCAATAATTGATTCCGGGAATAATTATTATGCACAGTTTTCAACATCAAAAGAAAAGGGAAGGGATTACTTAAATTCTTTAAATTTAAATAATGTATTATTGTATACAGATTTTGAAAAAATGTGTTCTGATAAGAATATTGATATAATATACGTTGCATCGCCAAATATATTCCATTATGAACAATGTAAAAAAATATTAAATTCCGGAAAACACGTATTATGTGAAAAACCAATATGTACGACAGAATCAGAATATTCTGAACTATGTAATATTTCTAAAGATAAGAAATTGATATTATTGGAATCAATGATGAATATACATACTCCCGAAGCAAAAGCAATAAAAGAACATTTGTTTGGAAGAGAAGTGATTAACGCACATTTCTTGTTTAATCAAAAATCTTCAAAACTTGAAAGAGCTTTGTCAGGAGATTATGCATCAACTTTTAGAAAAGACAGAAGAGGCGGAGTATTATTAGATTTAGGTATTTATGCAATAGAATTAAGTGAGTATTTATTTGGAGATCCAATTTCAATCAATGCTGCCTCAAAATTTTTAAATAACGTAGATGTCAATACTTCAATCATTCTTAATTATAAAAATTTCATTGTTAATATTATTGTCAGTAAATTACAGAATAGTATTGCAAATAGCGAAATATTATTAACAGATTCACAAATTGAGATAGGTAAAATATCTAGGCTTGAAAATGTAACTTTTTACTTATCGAATAATAATATATTAAGTAATCAAAATTCATTTAATTATTGTATGGTCTATATATTAAAAGATTTAATAAAATATATAAATAAAACAGAATTGCAAGAATATGAATTTTATAAAAAGATATCACTAAATTCATTAAGAATTTGCGATAATGTACGTAATATTATCGGTTATACGTTTTAACGGTTTCCCTCAATTATACAAAATATTCATTTTGTATAATTGATAATATATTTAAATGAGGTATTAATAATGATTGTTAATTATAACGAAGTTGCTGAACTTCTCTTTCCAAATTTAAAATACACTGAAGAAGATATTAATAATTTATATCCCAGCCGTAATCTTCCTGAAGGTTCTAAAGTTACTAGACTTGCACCTAGTCCTACAGGATTTATGCATTTTGGAACTTTATTTCCTGCAATTGTCAACGAACGTCTTGCACATCAATCCAACGGTGTTTTTTATTTGAGAATCGAAGATACTGACAGTAAGCGTGAAGTTAAAGGGGCTGAGTTTGATTTAATTAATACTTTGTCTTATTATAAGATTAATTTTGATGAAGGTGCTTCTTTATCCGGTGACGTCGGAATTTACGGTCCATATAGACAAAGCCTTAGATCAGATATTTATCAAACTTTTGCTAAAAAACTTGTGTCTGAAGGTAAAGCTTATCCTGTTTTTACTTCTGTTGATGAATATAATGATTTAATGAATACTGATAAAAAAGAATTGATTCATAATAAAGATTGGCATTCTGTTGATGAAGATATTTTATCTTTGAACAAGCAACAAATGAGAGACATTTCTTTAGAGGAAGTAAAGAATAATCTAAAAGTTGGTAATCCATTTATTATTCGTATTAAATCTGATGGTGATGGCAAACAAAGATTTTTTATTAACGATCTTATTAAAGGTAAATTAGATCTTCCGGTTAATGACGAAGATTTTGTATTGCTTAAAAGCGATGGTATTCCTACATATCATTTTGCTCATGCTATAGATGATCATTTTATGGGTACTACTCACGTTATAAGAGGCGAGGAATGGTTACCCAGTCTTCCAAAACATATTCAATTATTTAGGTATCTTGGTTTTAATCCTCCTAAATATATGCATATATCTCAATTAATGAAGATGGAAGGTAATTCTAAGAAAAAACTATCTAAGCGTGATAATGGCGCAGCTCTTTCTGACTATAAGAAAAATGGATACGCTCCCGAAGCCGTTATAGAATATATAATGACTTTGTTAAATTCCAATTTTGAAGAATGGAGGAATATTAATCCTTCCCTTCCTTATACGGATTTTCCGTTTAGTATTAAAAAAATGTCTCCTTCCGGCGCATTATTTGATTTTGATAAATTAAATGACGTTAGTAAAAATGTTCTTTCAAGAATGTCTGCTGATACTATTTATGATTATCTTGTTGATTGGACTTCTGAATATGATCCTGAATTTAACAATATTTTGAAACAAGATTCTCAATACGCAAAGAAAATTCTTTCTATCGGCAAAAACTTAAAAAAGCCAAGAAAAGATCTATGCACATGGAAAGACGCAAAACCGTTCATGTCGATTTTTTACGATTCTTTATTCGCTATTTCTGACGACTTCCCTGATAAATTCGACAAAAATGATATTTTAAACGTTTTAGTTGAATATAATAATTCTTTTAATTATTCAGATGATAATTCAGAATGGTTTGAAAAAGTTAAAGTTATAACTGATAATAACGGTTTTTGTTCTGATATGAAATTATTTAAGAATGATCCGGATAAATATAAAGGCAATATTAGCGACGTTAGTTCATTTATCAGAATTGCTTTAACCGGAAGATTAAATTCTCCTGATTTATATGAAATTATTCATATTATAGGTGCTGAGCGCTCTAAAACGAGAATAATAAATGCAATAACAAAATTGAAAGGATCGATAATTTGAAACTGGTAAATAATATGGATATTAATTCTATCTCCGGTAATTTTATACATGAAATAATAGATGATGATATTAGAACAGGAGTTAATGATAAAGTTCATACAAGGTTTCCTCCTGAACCTAACGGCTATCTTCATATCGGAAGCGCGAAAGCTATATACATTAATTACAGTACGGCATTAAAATATAACGGACTATTTAATTTAAGATATGATGATACTAATCCTACAAAAGAAGACGTTGAATATGTGGATTCGATTTTGGAAGATTTAAATTGGCTTGGATGTTATCCAAATGGAGGTATTTTCTACGGATCTGATTATTTTGAAAAAACTTTTGAACTGGCCGTAAATCTTATTAAAGAAGGTAAAGCTTACGTTTGTGATCTTTCAAAAGAAGAAATAAGTCAATACAGAGGAACTCTTACTTCTCCTGGAATTGAATCCCCTTACCGTAATCGATCCATTGAAGAAAATCTTGATCTTTTTATGAGAATGAAAAACGGAGAATTTCCGGACGGATCAAAAACTTTAAGAGCAAAAATAGATATGGCTTCGCCTAATATCAATATGCGTGATCCGACTTTATATCGAATTATTCGCTCAAATCATCACAGACAAGGAAATAAATGGTGTATTTATCCTATGTATGATTTTGCCCATCCTATTCAGGATGCTCTTGAAGGAATTACTTATTCTTTATGTTCTTTGGAATTTGAAAATCACAGGCCATTATATGAATGGGTAATTAACAACTGTTTTAATAATTCAAAGTTTCCAAAACAGAGAGAATTTGCAAGATTAAACGTAACTTATACCGTTATGAGTAAAAGGTATTTACGTCAGCTTGTTGAAACAGGAATAGTTGATGGATGGGATGATCCGAGATTGCCTACACTATGCGCATTAAGGCGGCGCGGATATACTCCGGAATCGATTTTTGATTTTGTAAGAAAAGCCGGAATAGCAAAAAATGACAGTCTTGTAGATATTGAATTACTTGAATCTTGCATAAGAGACGAACTAAATTTATCTGCCAAAAGAAAAATGTGTATTCTTAATCCTATAAAACTTGTTATTGATAATATTCCCTCTGATTCTGTTGAATATTTTAATATTCCGGATAATCCTGCTGATGAGTTTGATTCTTATAGATCTGTTCCATTTACTAATGAATTATACATTGATGAATCTGATTTTTCTGAAGAACCTATTCCAAAATTTTACAGACTTAAGCCTGATTCTGAAGTTCGTTTGATGGGCGCATATATTATTAAATGCGTAAATGTGATTAAAAATCCTGATAATTCTATTAAAGAAATTCATTGTACTGCAGATCTTGAAACTAAAAACAATAATCCGACAGACAGAAAAATTAAAGGAACAATTCACTGGGTTTCTGCAAAATATGCAATTGACATTAACGTAAGAGTGTTTGATAAATTATTTACTATTCAAGACCTTAATAATATGCCTGAAGGTTCTGAATACAACGATTATTTAAATAAAGATTCTGTAATTATTTATAATAATTGTAAAGCAGAGCCATCTCTTGCGGATGAAAATGAAAACGTCAGATTCCAGTTTGTTCGTACAGGATATTTTTATAAAGATTCAAAATATAAAAATACATATAACAGAATTGTTACTTTAAAAGACAGTTTTAAAAAATAAAAAAGAAAAGCGGAGATTTTAAATCTCCGCTTTTTTGAATATTACATAACGATTGATTCAGTAATATCAAGTGTTTCTTTTTTCACAAAATCAACAGTTGAAGAAATTGTGAAAACAAAATTAATATCATATTTTATCGAAAGTGAATTTATTCTTTGAATAAAATCATGAAGATTATCACTGTCTCTACCGCATATTCTTAATGTAGAATCAACGAATATATCAGTAATATCATAATTGGAAGCGATAAGTCCGCATATAAAACAATAAAATTCATCAAAAGAATTAATATCAAACTCATCAATATCAATAAGTCTTACTTTGCTTGATACAAGAAATTTTGTAACCGATACCTTTTCAATACATAGTACACTTCCCTTTGATGTTTCTGCTCGGTCATTGACCATTTCAACCAATTTTATGGTTTTGTTGTGTCCTTTAGGTGCAATAATAAGTTTGATCATTTGTCAACCTCCTTAAAATATTATATTTTAGATGATAATTCTTCACGTAATTCTTCATATCCGGGTTTTCCGAGAAGTGCAAACATATTCTTTTTATATGCTTCAACTCCGGGTTGGTCAAATGGATTAACTCCTAAAGTATATCCTGATAAAGCGCATGCAAATTCAAAGAAGTATACAAGGAATCCGAATTCATAATCTCCACGTTTAGAGAGTTCGATAATAATGTTAGGAGTATCTCCTGAAGTATGGGCTAGTACAGTAGCAATAAACGCTGTTCTGTTTACGTCGTGCATCTTTTTGTTTGCAATAAAATTAAGTCCGTCAGAATTTGCTTCATCAAAAGGAATATAATAATCGTCGCTGGATTCTTTAAGGTCTATAACGGTCTCAAACGCAACTTTTGATCCTTCTTGTATAAACTGTCCTAAAGAATGAAGATCAGTTGTGAACGAAACAGATGCTGGAAAAATTCCTTTTAAATCTTTTCCTTCAGATTCACCAAAAAGCTGTTTCCACCACTCAGAAGTCATCGCAAGTGATGACTCATAAGATGATAATATTTCAACTTTTCTCCCTTTTCTATATAGAATATTTCTTAGAGCAGCATATTTCATTGCATCGTTTGCTTCAAATTCGGAGTTTAAATACAATTCTCTTGATGCGGAGGCTCCTTCCATCATTTTTGCAATATCAATACCTGCAACTGAAATAGGAAGAAGTCCAACGGGAGTCAATACTGAATATCTTCCTCCAACGTCATCAGGAACGACAAAAGTTTCATAACCGTTTTTATCTGATAATTCTTTAAGTTTTCCCTTCGATTTATCTGTAGTTACAAATATACGTTTTTTGGATTCTTCAATTCCGTATTTGTTTTCAAGCATTTGTCTGAAGATTCTGAATGCTATCGCCGGTTCGGTTGTTGTCCCCGACTTTGAGATAACGTTTATGCAAACGTCTTTGCCTTGACAAATTGATAGCAATGCGTTGATATTTGAAGAAGAAATATCATTACCTGAAAAATAGATATCTGGTGTGTTCTTTTTCAAACTGTTGTATTTGTCACCTTTGCAAAATTCAATTGCAGCCCTTGCTCCTAAGTAAGATCCACCAATACCTATTACAATAAAAACGTCGCATGTTTTTTGAATTTTTTTTGAAGCAGATATAATTCTGTTAAATTCATTTCTATCATAGTTAATGGGTAAATCTATCCATCCTAGAAAATCATTTCCTTTTCCTTCTCTGTTCAACAATACTTTTTTTGCATTTGTAATTTCTTTGGAAATTGAGGTTACTTCTTCATTTGTAACGAAATTTTTTAGAAATTTGTCATTTAACTTGATTGTCATTTTTTCTCCTTATATTTAATAATCTATATTTTGCTTTTCCATTTCTTCCATACATACAAGTAATTCTTCCTCAAGAGATGCATTTTGATTATACAATTCCTGAAGCAAATTATAATCTGAAGAATTATTATTAATTAATTTGTTATTGCTTTCAATTTTATTTACTAATGAAGAATATTGTTCTTTTAATTTGTTGATTTTATAGCTATTGGTTCTATTATTTTTATCCTTATATTGTTTGTGTTGAATATTGATTTTTGAATTATAGTCATTGCTATGGTCAATAGAATTTGAATTAAGATAATCTAAATACTCTTGATAGTTTCCTTTAAAATCAAAATACTGATTATCATTAAATGAGATGATCCTTGTCGCAACTTTATTAATAAAATAACGATCGTGAGAAACAGCGATTATTGTTCCGTTAAAACTCAATAATGCTTCTTCTAGAATGTCTTTGCTTCTCATATCAAGGTGATTGGTTGGCTCATCAAGGATTAAAACGTTTATATCAGATAATATAAGTTTAGAAAATGTTAATCTAGCTTTTTCTCCTCCGGATAAATCAGCAACCCTTTTTTCAATATCTTCATCATTAAAAAGAAAATAAGATAACGTTTTACGTATATCATATAATGGTAATCTTGGAAAAGTTGACCATAATTCTTCAATTACTGTGTTATTATCATCTAATTGCTGGTTTTCCTGGTCATAATATCCGATTTTAGTATTATATCCAAAGAAGAAATCGCCGCTTGTCTGTTTAATAATTCCGTTAATTATTTTTAATAAAGTTGATTTTCCTGCACCGTTTTTCCCTATAATCAATAATCTGTCTCTTTTCTTAACTTGAAATGATAAATTATTAATAACGATTTTGTCGCCAATCTTTTTATTAAGATTTATTACAGATAAAACGTCGTTCCCACTCTCTGAAGAATTATTAAAAATGAATTTAATTTTAGAAGTATCTTTATACGGTTCATCAATAATATCCATTTTCTCAAGCATTTTTTGCCTTGATTCTGCAGCTCTGATATTTCTTTCTCTGTTCCAGGCTTTTTGCTGCATTATATAATTATTGATTCGCGTAATTTCTTTCTGCTGGTTAAAATAATTATGTAATTGTATGTTATATAATCTTTGCTTTTCAACTGAGTAATAATCATAATTACCGTTGAATTTTGTTATATTGTGATTAGAAATTTCAAAAGTTATATCAGATATTTGATTAAGAAAATATCTGTCATGTGAAACAATAATAATAGTCTGCTTTGATTTTTTTAATAATGATTCAAGCCACTGAATACTGTTGAGATCAAGATGATTGGTCGGCTCATCTAGTATTAATAAATCCGGATTATTCAGTAGTATTTTAGCAAGATATAATCTTGTTCTTTCTCCTCCGCTGAGATTTGAAACAGAAGTATTAAAATCTTCGTTTTTAAATCCAAGAGAATTCAAAAGAGATTTTGCACGATTTTGATATTCAAGACCGCCGGAGTCAATTAATTTATTAAGAAGAATATTATAATTATCAATAAGATCTGTATTTCCTTTTTCAATATTGGATCTGAGGGCCTCAATTTCTTTTTCTATTTTTATGATATCAGAATATCCGTCAGTTATTTCTTTTAAAATAGATTTTTGAGAATCAATTTCAACATGTTGAGGTAAATATCCAATAGTAGTATTTTTGGATATAAAAATATTACCGTCATCTGGCGTTTCTATTCCGTTAATAAGTTTTAAAAGAGTAGATTTTCCACAACCGTTTGAACCTATTATTGCTGCTTTGCTTTCCTTTTCAATTGAAAAAGACACGTTGTTCAAAATATTTATGTCACCGTATGAAAAAGACAAATTGTTACATGATAAAATAGTCATTTTTATAGAATCAAGTCTGATAAAATATAGTTACTTATTAAAAATCCTTTAGTAGTAAAAGATAGTCTATCGTTTCGAATTATCATATACCCGTTATTTACATAATTTGATGACAAATTAATCAATCTGCAGTCAGGAATAATACCGTTCTCTAGTCTTAATCCTAACATAACGTATTCATTGTACTTCTCAGAGTCACTTAATAATCTATATTCAGAGTAATGAACCGTTTTATTATGCAAAAATGATTCTATGTAATCAGTTATATTTCTGCTGTACTGGAATCTTATGTTATTGATTTTACTTGAGGCAGACGGACCAATGCCTAAATAATCTGCTCCGGTCCAATAACCGATGTTATGAGTTGAATTAAAATTTCCTCCTAATGAAAAATTAGAAATTTCATATCTTAAATAATTATTGCTTTTTAAAAGGTTGCAACTATTCAAATACATATCTGACTGAACAGAATCGTCAGGCAATTTAAGATATTTCGAATTTCCAAAAGGAGTATTTCGTTCAATTTTCAAGCCGTAAAGTGAGATATGCTGAGGATTATATGATATAGAGTAATTTATAGAATTATATAAATCATTTTCAGTCTGATTAGGAATACCGTATAACAAGTCAATGCTTATATTTTTAAATCCGGCATTAACAGACGCGTTATAGGCATTATCAAAATCTGTTAAACTATGAACTCTTCCTATGGCTTTTAACTGTATAGAGTTAGAAGTTTGAAGACCGAGGCTGATCCTGTTAAATCCTGTTTTATAATAATCAGATACTTTGATATAATCTATGGAATTGGGGTTGGCTTCTATTGTTATCTCACAATTTTCACTAAAGCAAAAAGATTTATGCAAATAATCAAAAATCTTAAAATAGTAATTCTGAGATATTAGCGAGGGGGTTCCGCCACCAAAGTATATTGAAGTTATCTTTTTATTCGATAAAAAGTATTCAAAAGATTTTATATTAGAAATTAAGGAATTTATATAATCATCGACAAGTGATTGATCTTCAATAGAGTAAAAATCACAGTAAAAACACTTTTTTAAACAAAACGGAATATGAAAGTATAATTCAATATTATCATTATTCTTCATGATCAAGTTTAAGAACAGCCATGAAAGCTTCAGAGGACAATTGAACAGAACCGAGTTTTCTCATTTTTTTCTTTCCCTCTTTTTGCTTTTCAAGAAGTTTCTTTTTTCTGGTGACGTCTCCGCCGTAACATTTGGCAAGTACGTCTTTTCTCATTGCCTTGAGAGTTTCTCTTGCTATTATTTTCCCTCCTATAGCGGCTTGAATAGGAACCTCAAAAAGTTGTCGCGGAATATTCTCTTTAAGTCTTTCGCAAATTTTTCTTGCACGTTCATATGCTTTGGATTCATGAACCACAAAAGAAAGTGCATCTACAACGTCGCCGTTTAAAAGAATATCAAGTTTTACTAGTTTGCTTTCAACATATTCCCCCAGTTCATAATCAAGAGAGGCATATCCTTTGCTTCTTCCTTTAAGAGCGTCATAAAAATCATAAATGATTTCATTAAGAGGTAATTTATATAAAAGTTCAACTCTGGTGGAATCAATGTATTTTAAATTTTTAAACGTGCCTCGTCTTTCTTGGCATAAGTCCATAATATTCCCGACGTAATCCGAAGGGGTGATAATAGTAGCGTTAATTATCGGTTCATATTGGTGTATTATTTCATCTGATTCCGGAAAAGAAGATGGATTGTCAATGTAAAGTGTTTTATTATCTCTTGTTTCAAGTTTATATATAACGCTTGGAGCAGTAGTAATAATATCAAGATTAAATTCCCTTTCTATTCTTTCCTGAATTATTTCCATATGTAATAATCCGAGAAAGCCACATCTGAATCCAAATCCTAAAGCAACGGAAGTTTCCGGTTCAAACGACAATGACGCATCATTCAATTGTAATTTTTGAAGTGCGTCTCTAAGATCACCGTATTTAGAACCGTCTTCGGGATATATACCTGAAAACACCATTGGAAGAACTTTTTTAAATCCGGGTAACGGTTTATTTGAGGGATTTTCTACAAGGGTAACAGTATCTCCTATTCGTGTATCAGAAAGGTTTTTTATTGACGCGGTAAAATATCCTACTTCGCCGGCAGATAATTTTGCTTCAGGATGCAATCCAAAAGTTCCCAAAGAGCCAACTTCTAATATTTCAAATTGAGCACCGGTACTCATCATTAATACAGAATCTCCGGCCTTGACTGATCCGTCAAATAATCTTATATAGACGATAACTCCTAAAAAAGAATCATAAACAGAGTCAAAAATCAAAGCTTTCAGAGGTTTATCCGGATCTCCTTCAGGCGCAGGTATTTCAGATATTATTTTATCAAAAACACTTTGAATATTTATTCCATTCTTAGCTGATATTGCGGGGCATCCTTCTGCCGGAATTCCTATAACGTCTTCAATTTCTTTTCTTGTATTATCAATGTCGGCAGAAGGCAAATCTATCTTGTTAATAACAGGAATAATTTCAAGATTGGCGTCAATAGCAAGATAAGCATTTGCAAGAGTTTGAGCTTCTATTCCCTGGGTTGCATCAACTACAAGCAATGCGCCTTCACATGCATTTAATGAACGGGATACTTCATAGTTGAAATCTACGTGACCTGGAGTATCGATTAAATTTAATTCATATTGATTTCCGTCGGAATGAAGATAATTTATTTTTACCGCACGTGCTTTAATAGTTATTCCTCGCTCTTTTTCCAGATCCATATTATCAAGTATCTGATCTTCCATTTCTCTTTTTGAAACGGACTGAGTGTACTCAAGCAATCTGTCTGCAAGTGTTGATTTACCGTGATCAATATGAGCAATTATTGAAAAATTTCTTATGTTTTTTAATTCAGACATTGATTATTAAGATTCTCCTAAACTTATAACTAGGTCAACTCGAGTAAGACCGGAAGGAATTAATTGACCTTTAGGAATACTTTGGGAAATAATTTGTCCGATTCCGAATTCGCTTGAATAAGAATAAGTAATTTCACCGGACATTATATCATTTATAGTAAGTGATTCAGAGACCTGCATAACAGTTAATCCTCTTAAATCAGGCATTTCTATATAATGCAGATCCGGACCAGTGCTAACGTAAATTGTTACAGGTGTATGTTTGGCTAAAACAGAGCCGCCTGAAGGATAAGTAGAAATAACTCTTCCCTTCGGAATCGAGTTATCAGAAACTTTTATTATGTTATAACCTATATCTTGATTGTTGAAAACTATGCAAGCATTTCTGTATTCTAACCCCGTAACATCTTCTAGAATAACCATATTATCGCCTTTACTGACGTAAAGAGTGATATTAATTTTTCCATCTTCGTCAGGGGCTTGTCTGGTACTTTTTTTGGGAGATTGAGAAATAATAGTTCCGTACATAAAATCGGAATTATTTACCCATTCTGTTGAAACAATATATCCTACTTCCCCCATATCATTTAATAGTTTATTGTCATATATTTGACCTACAAAATCCTGGACAACAACTGTATCTAAACTGCCTGCGTTAATAATTGAAGAAAAATAAGTTTCATAAACAAAAACAAATACTGTAAGAGCAATTAATCCAAGTGAAGCAAGCGCTCCTAAAACTATCGACACGAAAGATACTTTTGTTTTTTTAGTTTTATATGAATATTGTCTTATTACTTCAACGTTTTCTTTTTTATTATTTTTGCTGCTTTTTTGAGGTTTGTCGTAAAAATTAACTACTTGTAAATTATCATTTGGATTAGATTTTATAGGTTTATTTTCTGCAAATAAATCAAGACTTTTTGAAGATGAAGACTCATCTTGAAAAGTATCTGAAAATGTAACAAATTCAAAGAAAGCATTAGGATTGTTTTTTAATCTGTACAGACAATCAAGCATTTGTTTGGCGTTTTCAAACCTGTTTGAAGGTTTCTTCTCAATTGCCTTCATTATTATTTGAGAAAGACCCTTTGAAATAGAAGAATCAACAACTACAGGTGGAACCGGATCATCTTTAATTTGCATAAGGGCGACAGACATCGGATTGCTGTCAATAAACGGCAGCTGTCCGCAAATCATTTCATACATCAAAATGCCAAGAGAATAAATGTCGCTTCTGAAGTCAGTCGGTTCGCCACCAGCTTGTTCGGGACTGATATAATCTACAGTTCCAATTGTTAAACTAGAAACAGCAATGGGATTTGAGCCCTGTATTTGAGCGATGCCAAAATCAGTTATTTTTAAATTTCCGTTTTTATCAATTATAATATTTTGAGGTTTGATATCACGGTGAACTACATTGTTGGAATGAGCATGATCTAATGCCTGCAAAATTTGTATTGATATAGAAATTGTTTCGTCAAATGACAATTTTTCTTTCTCATTGAGAAGTGTTTTAAGAGTTTTCCCGTCTGCATATTCCATAACGATGTATTTAAGATTTTCACCGTTAAAAATATCATAACATTTTACTATATTTGGGTGGGAAAGCATTAAATATGCTTGACTTTCAGTTATAAATCTTTTGACAGCTTCTGCATCAGAAAGTAATTCATCACGGAGTATTTTTATAGCAACGTCATTTCCGGTTTCGTTGTCGAATGCCAGATAAACGAGCGCCATTCCTCCTGAACCAATTCGCTTTTTAATTAAATATCTTTCATTTAAAGTTGAACCAATAAAACTATCAGTCATAATTACCTTCTAAAATTAATTAATTTGAAAATAATACAACAGTTATATTATCTTCTCCGCTATTGGTATTTGCTTGTTTTACCAAAAGTTTAGCCTTTTTTTTAAGCGAGCATTTTAAAGATAAGATTTTCATAATTTCGGTGTCTTCAACAGTTCCCGACAAACCGTCTGTACATAGCATTAATATAAACTTATTAAAAATATTAAGGTCAATTTTATAAAGATTGGGTATTATTGTTTGAATATAGCCGACAGATTGTGTAATAACGTTTTTGTAATTTGCGATATTATCAGTATCATTATATGAGCCTTTATCAATCATTTCTTGTATAAGTGAATGATCTTTAGTAATCTGTGAAAGCTTTTTATAATCAAATAAATAAGCTCTGCTGTCTCCTACGTTAAAAACGTATGCAAAACCATAATAAACTAAAATACCGACAAGAGTTGTCGACATTCCCTTTAAATCATCTGATTCAACAGATTTTTGATATACAATCGTGTTTGCCAGGTCTATTGAATCTAATATAAGATCTTTAAAAAAATTATCTGAAGCTTTCAGACGGTCATAACCGATATAAGGAATGATTCTATCGCTGATATAATTAAAAACAGATTGAGAGGCTAATAAACTTGCAGTTTTCCCTCCGCTTGCTCCACCTACTCCATCGCATACTAACAGAAGGAATGTTTCACTGTCAAATTTATAAGTTATAAAAGTATCTTGATTTTCTTTACGTGTTTTTCCAACGTCAGTTATACCGGCAAAAATCATTTTACCCCCGATTGTTTATTTTGTTTCTCCGTAATTGTCCGCATGAAGCATTAATATCTTCACCGAGTCTTCTTCTTACTGTCGCATTTATTTTTAAATCTGAAAGAGTTTTTTGAAATAATCTTACGTCAGATTCTTCAGGTCTTTTCAAACCAGATTCTTTAACAGAATTCATGGGAATAAGATTTACATGAAAAGTGCTGTTTTTCATATATTTTTTCAATACAGATGCTAGTTCTTTTGCATTATCAATTGAATCATTTACGTGGGAAATCAATATATATTCAAAAGAAATACGTCTTTTGGTTTTGAGGTAATAATCGTAACATTCAGATAGTAATTCTTCAATACACCATTTATTGTTAACCGGCATAATCATATTTCTTATTTTATTATTAGGAGCATGAAGTGAAATTGACAAAGTTACTGGAAGGCGTTCTTCTTTAAATGTTTTGATTTTATCGACTATTCCGCAAGTAGAAATAGAAATATTTCTGCACCCGATATTTAAAGAATATTCCGATGTAACGATTTTTAAAAATTTGACAGTATTGATATAGTTATCAAAAGGTTCTCCTATACCCATTAAAACAATTTTCGATATTTTTATCTCTAAATCTTTTTGAGCAATGACTATCTGTCCTAAAATTTCTGAAGGAAGTAAATTTCTAATTTTACCTCCTAACGTAGAAGCACAGAACTTGCATCCCATTGGGCAGCCGACTTCAGTTGAAATGCAAATTGAATATCCGTATTGGTATTTTAAAACTACACTTTCAATAATTTCTCCATCGGATAATTCAAAAAGATATTTTACCGTATCATCAATTTTTGAAACGTATTTTTCGTTAATAATAGGAAGTTTTATATCAAAATAATTATTCAAAGTTATGACGTCTGATTTTGATATATTAGTCATATCTTCAAATTTCTTTCCTAAAATAAGCCACTTCATTATTTGTACTGATTTATATTTTGGTAGCTTTAATTCGTTAACTAGAATATTGGTTAATTCTTCTATTGTCAAAGATAAAATATCAACTTTTTCAGACATAATATAACCCTATTTTATATTTTATTTATTATAGCATACTTATATTTAAATTTCAATATTGAAGTTGAATCAAAATATTATTCATAACTATTGATTTTATTTTAAAAATTTGTTATTATTAATTAATTTATATTTTTGAGGTAAAATATTATGAATGAGAACGCAACCCCTTTAATTAGTATTAAAAATATTACAAAATCTTTTAACTCAGAAATTGTGCTTAATAATGTCAGCCTTGATATTTATAATAATGAGTTTGTTACTATCTTAGGACCATCTGGTTGTGGCAAAACAACTACTTTGAGAATAATCGGAGGATTTGAAACTCCCGATTCTGGCGAAGTACTTTTTAACGGTGAGAATATCGTTAACGTTCCTCCATATAAAAGAAATATCAATACGGTATTTCAAAGATATGCCCTTTTTCCTCATTTAAACGTATATGATAATATAGCTTTTGGATTACGCGTAAAAAAGATTCCCGAAGCTGAAATTAAAACTAACGTTAAAGAAATGTTGAAAATGGTTAATCTATCCGGATTTGAAAAAAGAACTGTTTCCACTTTGTCCGGAGGGCAACAGCAAAGAGTCGCTATTGCAAGAGCATTGATAAACAAACCTCAAGTCCTTTTGTTGGATGAGCCTCTTGGTGCATTAGACCTTAAACTGAGAAAAGACATGCAGCGAGAACTGAAAAATATGCAAAGAATGACGGGTATTACGTTTATCTATGTAACTCATGATCAGGAAGAAGCTCTTTCAATGTCTGACAAAGTTGTCGTTATGGCAAAAGGGGAAATACAACAAATTGGTACTCCTACTGAGATATACAACGAACCTATCAACGCTTTTGTTGCGGACTTCATTGGAGAATCCAATATTATTGACGGCGTTATGCCTGAAGATTACGTTGTAATATTCGCTAATCAGAAATTTGCATGTGAAGATTCCGGTTTTGAGAAAAATGAAAGCGTCGACGTTGTTGTCAGACCAGAGGATATTGATATAGTTCCCGTTGATAAATCTATGCTTACCGGAAATGTTACTCAAGTAACTTTTAAAGGTGATTATTACGAAATTATTGTTGATATCGATAATTTTAAATGGATGATTGAGTCTACAGACCTTGTTAAAGTCGGCCAGACAATTGGTATTTCTATTGATCCTTATGAAATCCAGGTAATGAAAAAATCCGAGTTTTCAGATACTTTTGGAGATTACTCTTCTTTCAGTGATGAAATGGATATAATATCTGATCCTGATTACGTTCCCGGTACGGAGGAGAATAACATTGAAAAAGAATAATTTTTGGGCTAAATTATCTACAGCCCCACACATAATTTGGGCGTTGCTGTTCATACTTTTGCCGTTAGTATTTGTAATTTATTATGCATTTACTACTAGATATGGATTTTTTACATTTGATAATATTATTAATTCATTTTCCGTTGAGTATTTAATAATATTTTTAAGATCAGTCGAGTTTTCGTTGATTGCTACATTAATATGTTTAATTTTAGCGTATCCGATTGCTTATTATATTGCGAACACTAACGAAAAAAAGCAAAAGATTTTAATTATGCTGGTTATGCTTCCGATGTGGATGAATTTTCTTATCAGAGTTTATTCATTAATGTCAATCATTGGAAACGTTGGTATTATCAACAGCATTCTGAAATTAATTGGTTTTAAAAACGGACTAACAATGATTAATACATCCGGCGCCGTTATTTTTGGTATGGTATATAGTTACCTTCCATATATGATTCTTCCCATATATACCGTTCTGACAAAAATGGATGAAAGACTTATTGAAGCAGCATATGATCTTGGGTGCAACACTTTTCAGGTAATTACTAAAGTAATTTTACCTCTTTCAGTTTCCGGAATAGCTTCAGGTGTAACTATGGTATTCGTGCCTTCTATCTCTACCTTCTATATTTCTCAAAAGCTCGGTGGAGGTAACTTTGATCTTATCGGAGATACAATAGAAAGGCAGTTCATTTCATCTAATAATTTCCCATTCGGTGCTGCCATTTCTCTTGAACTTATGCTGATTATTTTGATTTGTATGTCTGTAATGAATAGATTTTCAAAGACTGGAGATGAAAAACAATAATGAAAAAAGCAACTAGAATATATTCGGTTTTTGTCTTCATTCTATTATATATCCCGATTGCAGTTATGATATTGATATCATTTAATGCATCAAGTAATACTTATGTATTTACAGGTTTTTCTTTAAAATGGTATAAATCATTATTATCAGATACTGCATCGTTAAATGCCCTTAAAAATTCTCTGATTGTTGCGCTTATCTCTTCGTTAGTATCTACCGTTATAGGCACAGTATCTGCAATATGTTTTAGAAAATATAAAAATAAATTTTTTAAAAACGCATTGATTTCCGTTACTAATATTCCGATGATTAACCCTGATATCGTAACCGGTGTTTCAATGATGTTAATGTTTGCGTTTGTTGGTACTCTTCTTGGATTAAGTTCTTCCTTGAATTTTGGTACTTTGCTGATTGCTCATATAACTTTTTGTATACCTTACGTTTTCTTATCTGTTCAGCCTAAAGTTAATCAGATAGACCAAACTCTTTCTGAGTCAGCAATGGACCTTGGATGCACTCCGATACAAACGTTTTTTAAAGTAGAACTTCCTCAGATAGTTCCGGGTATTATTTCCGGAGCAATTACTGCGTTTACCTTGTCGCTTGATGATTTTGTTATAAGCTATTTTACTATTGGTTCTTCTTTTGAAACATTACCGATTCATATCTATACTATGACTAAAAAAATTGTTCATCCGGATATGTATGCTCTTTCAACTATCATATTTATTGCGGTATTTGTTTTACTGTTAATATCCAATTTGATTGACAAAGATAAAGATAAAAACTTAATATGATTTTGGAGAATTAAATTGAAAAAACTTTTTTATTTATCAGCAATTTTTCTTTTTCTCTTTATAATGCTTGTTTTAAGCGGATGTTCTAAAACAATTGTTTTGAACGTTTATAACTGGGGTGAATATATTTCTGACGGAAGATATGATTCAGATTTTGACACTATTGCAGAATTTGAAAAATACTACTATGAAACATATAATCAAAAAATAAAAGTAAATTATACCACTTTCGACAGTAACGAAGATATGTACGCCAAATTAAAAAGCGGAGCTTCAAATTATGACGTAATATTCCCTTCAGATTATATGGTACAAAGACTAATTTCTGAAGGAATGCTTGAAAAACTCGATATGAACAACATTCCGAATTATGAAAATATCGGAGATGATTTTAAAAATCTATATTTTGACCCATCAAATGATTATTCTATCCCTTATACATGCGGCGTAATTGGTATTATTTATGATGCAAATGTTATCGATTCAGAAATTATAGAGTCTTTAGGATGGAAATCGTTATGGCAGGAGGATTTTTCCGATAAAATATTAATGGTAAACAATCCAAGGGATGCATTAGGAATAGCAATGTATGATCTCGGGATTGACGTTAATACTGAAGATAAATCTGAATGGGATCGTGCTTTAAAACATTTGCAGGATCAAAAACCTTTAGTTCAGGCATACGTAATGGACGAAGTGTATAATAAGATGGAAACAGGCGAAGCTGCAATATGCGTTTACTATGCCGGAGACTATTTTACAATGGTTGACAATCAGAGCGAAAACGTTGATTTGTGTTTTTATCAGCCTGAAATTACAAACGCTTTTGTAGACTGTATGTGTATACCCAAAGGATGCAAAAATAAAGAAGCTGCTGAGATTTTTATTGATTATATGCTTCAGGAAGAACCTGCTATTGCAAATGCAGAATATATTTATTACGCATCTCCTAATTCTGTCGTTTATAATAATGAAACTTATATCGAAGATATGGGTGAAGATTGTATGGAAGTTCTTTATCCTTCTGAGTATAAATTTAATGAGTCATTAAATTTATACGGTTACAAAAATCTTGATCCTGAATTACTTGACTATCAGAATACTTTATGGGAGACATTGAAAATCGGTAATAAAGAAGATTATTCTTCAACAATAATAGTTACTTCATCGATTGTTGCCGTTTTGTTATTATGTTTTATAATTCATAAAGTTAAAAAATATAGAAGAAGTAAATATTACAACGATTAATTTTTATAATCCGGAGGTTATTATTATGAACAATTCTGTTGATTTTTCTTTTAATTTAAGCATAAAAAAAGAATATGACGTAATAGTAGCCGGCGGAGGAGTCGCCGGTATCGCGGCGGCTTTATCTGCCTCAAAATACGGTAAATCAGTTTTACTTATTGAAAAAAGTAATATTCTCGGCGGACTAGCCACTTTAGGTCTTGTCAATTATTTTGTCCCTATGTGCAACGGAGATGGAAAACAAATTATTTTCGGGTTGGCTGATAAATGGTTTAACGACTCAATTAAATACGGATACGATTCTTTTGATAATGAATGGAATAATAAAAATGGCCGCCTTGCAACTACATATTCTCCTTATATTTTTGCTTTTCAGCTACTTGAAGAAATAAAGAAAAACGGAATAGATCTTTTATATGATTGCATTGCCACTTATCCTAAAATGGACAACAATTATTGTAAAGGTTTAATTGTTGACAGCAAATCAGGATTAGAATATTATTCCTGCAAAATTCTTATCGATACAACGGGTGACGGAGACCTAATGCGTCGAGCAAACATTCCTGTTGCAATTGGTGAGAATTATTACTCCTATTTTGGAAAAATGATTTCTTTGGCAAATTGTAAAAATGCAATAAACAGCAATAATGTCAGACTTGTATATAGTACTATTTCGGGCGGAAATATAAATTTATATGGTGATAAGCAGCCTTATGATAAACCAAAATGGAACGGAATAACTGTCGAAGATGTAACTGATTATCTTGTTACTAATCAGCTTGAAATGTTGAACAAAATTAAATCAACTTCATCCGAAAAGAATTCAAGAGATTTAGCGATGATTCCGTTAATGCCTAATCTTCGCACTACTTGTCACATTGTTGGTGATAAAAGTTTAAAAATAACCGACTGTTATAAACATGATGAAGAATCTATAGGAGCAATAAATGATTTTGATCACAAATATCATTTATTCGAAATATCTTACAGATCTTTAACTAATCATAATTATCCAAATATAATCACTGCCGGGCGTTCAGTTGACGGAACAGGATACGGTTGGGATTTGTTGAGGGTCATTCCTCCTGCAATTATTACGGGGCAGGCTGCAGGATTTGCCTCTTCGATTTCGATTGATTCAAATAAGGCATTATCTGATATTGATATTAAAATTCTGCAAAAGACTTTGGAGAACGATAACGTAATGATTCACTTCCCTGATGAATACGTTCCGGAAGATAAAAGCGTTATTATACACGGTAAAAATTATACAAATTCTGAACTATATTAATTAAAAATAAAACTCCTGCTTGAACAGGAGTTTTATAGTTCAGAGTAAGTTCTGATAATGGTGCTTCCGACAGGACTTGAACCTGCACTTCTCTCGAAAATGGAACCTAAATCCATCGTGTATGCCAATTTCACCACGGAAGCGTACGTATATATTATAATCAATTAAGTTGAATTGTCAACTATCTTCATTAATTAAAAGGTTTTTAAAAATGAATCTTGCTAAACTTATTTTTGGAACAACAAGTAAAAAAGAAATTAAAAAAATCATAAAAACAATTGACAAAATAGAAAGTCTTGAGAGCATTTTCGAAGATTATTCAGATCTTGAATTACTTAAAAAGACTGATGATTTTAAAAATAGATTTAAAAACGGAGAAACTTTAGATCAACTTTTGCCGGAAGCTTACGCTGTTGTTAGAGAAGCATCTAAACGTGTTCTTGGAAAAAGGCCATTTCGGGTTCAGTTAATTTGCGGAATGATTCTTCATCAAGGAAGAATTGCTGAAATGAAAACCGGTGAAGGAAAAACGTTATCTGCTACCTTCCCTGCTTATTTAAATGCTATAGCCGGAAATGGCGTCCATATTGTAACAGTAAATGAATATCTTGCTAAAATAGGCGCAGAAGAAATGGGCCGTATATACTCTTTTCTTGGATTGACGACCGGATTAATATTACAAAATCAATCAAAAGAAGAAAAGAAAAAAGCGTATGATTGTGATATAACGTATGGAACCAATAACGAGTTTGGTTTTGATTATTTAC
>JAEEGL017203981.1_pt1 | contig 21381 bp, 21 predicted proteins | sample 9134231 | NCBI WGS metagenome assembly JAEEGL01 (sample SAMN16246548, study PRJNA631951) | gut metagenome | biome: gut microbiome; feature: rumen; material: fiber-attached | host: Bos | place: Iran: Karaj | collected 2018-10
ATTAAACATCCACCGGCCTAGCCGGTGGATTTTCTCATGCGGGCATAGCCCTTCCACTCTTAGCGTAACGCGTGAACGCGTAATTTTAGTCTGTCATCTGCTATTTTAGCTTCGTTACTTTTTATATGGCTTCAAATCCAAAAGGGCTAATTGGCTGCCGAGCTTATCCTCTTTGAGTTGATTTTGTATGTACTCTTTTATCCGAGAAGTATTCTTTCCTACTGTATCTACGTAGTAACCCCTACACCAAAATTCTCTGTTTCGGTATTTATACTTTAGTTCACCGAACTGTTCATACAGCATGGTACTACTTTTACCTTTGAGGTACCCCATGAAGGACGAAACAGAGTATTTTGGTGGTATTTCTACCAGCATATGTACATGGTCCGGACATACTTCCGCTTCTACAATATTTACACCCTTCCATTCGCAAAGTTGTCGCAATATCTTACCGATATACTGTTTTTTATTATGATAGAAGACCATCCTACGATACTTAGGGGCGAACACTATGTGATACTTGCAATTCCATTTGGTATGACTTAAACTATTAATATCATTTACGCTCATGATAGCTTAAAACTCCTTTTGTTACTTAACTTATATTGCAGCTGACAGACTACGATATCAGTATAACAAAAGGAGTTTTAAGCACTCAACGGCAAAAGCCTCAAAAGAACCCCCAGCCTAGCTGGGGGTTTTGGTATACAATAAGCATCTCAAACTCATTTGAGATGCTTTGAGGCGACGCCCCACGAATTACTTTTGCTTTAGCAAAAGTAAACTCCTGTATCGCCCACCAGAAGAACAAAAGAAGCCCTTCGGGGCTTGTTTTGGTTTGTGGTAAACTACACAAAATACGATTTCTCGTCATGACATTATCAAAAAAGCCCGCAACATCAGTTGCAAGCTTTTTCGTAATCCGAGATATTTATATCAGTATGCTCGCTCATAGTCATATTTTATGAGCAATTCGGTAAGATAGCCCCAGAATTTCTTTATATCCACTGCTCCGTCAAAGAACGCACGAGAACCAGTCTGGACAAAAGTATAAGTTTTTTTAAATGTCTCGACATACAGTCGGTTAGAATTTACACCAAACTTCGTTATATGCCTTACCTCCAGTTTCTTACCATTGGGCATCACAATTGACAGACCTCGTGGCATCTTCTTGGTTATGGAGACATCGATTGCGACGACTCGGTCTTTGTACATTCCGACCTTAAACCTTACGTAGTCACCTACACAAAGATTGTCCCACTCCCGTTTCGACAATCCGTACGAAGACAGTATGATATCCTCTCCGTCAGAGGTTCGGATAAATCCATACCCACGCACACGCCCATAAGAAAAGACCCTCCCGACCAAGACTCTTCCAAACTGCGACTTTGATACTCTTTTTGCCATAATGGCTCCTTTCCGCCTCTTGAAAGAGGCAACCAAAAAAGTGGAACCTTAATGAGAAATAATAGCTATCTTTCTAATCTTTAAGGTTCGTTGGTCTTAAAACAAGACAATATACTTACAATTATAGCACAAAATAGATAATACGTCAAGCTTACACTTAAACTTACACTTCAAGTGCAACATTACCGGTAAAAAAACGATCCAGCATTCGACTCGTCCCAAAGCAGGAGTACTAGCTCGTTCACTCAATCGCAAAAAGAAACATATTCACTGGTCTTGAGTCGAAATAGATTCCGTAACAGAGCTGATCAATCATGGATTGAATACACCTCGACATCATTATGTACAACTTTCATTAGAGGAGAATTCTACGTAGGTTATTACGATTTTTTTTGTTTTTATCCTTTGCCAACAACTGACAGTCGAAAGGAATCTTATAGCTGATTAATCAGCCTCGCATTTTTCATACATATTCAGTATTTCCGCCATTCTTTCTTTAGGGATCTGCTCTAGCTCGGATTGATGCGAAAGCCCCAGCATTTTATTATTCCATAAGTCAACCTTTTTATTATTTAGACTCTTAGAATAAATTCGGCAATCATAAGACAGTTGCTCGGCAGAATACTTTTCTCCAACAAAACCCATCTTCTCATATAGTTTTATAGCTGTAGCATTGCCAACGACATCGGTATATAATCTCATCGTTTCAAACCCTTCTTGCCTAGCCATCCACATCGTTTGCTGCAAAATCTGTTCACCGTAATGTCTCCTTCGTTTGTTTGTTAACACACCAAACCACGCAAGCCACGCCGACTTGGGATCGATATTCTCATAATAATAAATACCAGTTATCCCCACAGCCTCGTCATTATCGTAAGCAATAAAATATTTGACATGGTCATCTTCATAAGAAAGCCCCGTCCTTTTCAGGAATAAATCCCTACCTAATGAGGCCAGTATATTTAGAGTCCCATCAACATGCGGAAAAATCTTTTTCTGTATTTCGATAGCACACTTATAGTTAGTATAATCAACAGAGATTAATTTCATACAATTCCTTCAACCAAATTATACCATTTTTTACAACCAATAAGACGACTGCTCAAACCTTTTAAACATAGACCTCGCTAAGTACTGTATAATATCATTATGGAAAAATCTCCCGACTTCGGAACCAAAAATAATGGTTATCATGAAACTAGAATCAATAACGATTCAAATCAAGTCGGCAATAAAGAAAAGGCCGGAAACCTACTAGACAACAACCCCTACCTAACCGCAATGGACAAATACGATATTATCGGTGCCGCATGCGGCGTAAAACCCGTCGCAGGATTCAGAATCGATATTCCGATTATTCAGCAAAAAGATGTGTGTAATGAGATAGAGGATATTTTAGAGAACTTAGAATTAAAACACACTACAATATCAGAAACCTATTCAGAAGGTTCTGAAAACCCTGAATACGTTTATATACAATACTTTGTCTCAAAGTCCGAAGAAAATATGCTCCTCGCTAAAGCCATATCTCTTGGAGAATTTAACCCAATAGGAATACTAGAAGACGAATCTGAGGATAATTCTATACGAAACCTTGTTGTGAGTTCAATCGCAAAGATGCTTTCTGCCGGAACAATAGATCTCGGAAACCTCAACCTAGCACATTTTACAGAACTGGCTTCCCTTGGTAAGCTATTCGGCTATCCAGAATCCGCAATCGAGTATCAGCTCGAAAGGGTATTCAGCACCAAGAAATTCTACCCCACAAATGACGAAGTCACTTATATACATAATCCGAAAAAAATAGAGTCCGAACTCGAACAATACGAAAATCGCATCAACCCACTATTTGAGCGTCTCTGTCCGAAAAGCAGTGATGAACTCCGGAATCAACTCCAAGGGAGTAACGATTAAACAAAAGAAGCCAACATGGAAATCATTTTAGTAAGACACGGAGAGACGAACTGGAACTTAGAAGGTCGTCTCATGGGACAGAAAGACGTTCCTTTAAACAACAAAGGTCGTGAGCAAGCTGAACTACTAAGAATTAAACTAGCCAACATAGAGTTTGATTGCTGTTATTCTTCCCCGCTCAGCCGCGCAAGAGAAACCGCAAGAATTATCTGTAAAAACAAATGCAATATAATATATGACGACAATCTAAAAGAGCGTTCCGGCGGAGAGTTAGAAGGAACCATTATTCATCACTGGAGTGACTACAATAATAACAGCACAATCGAGACCGATGAAGAAATTTTAAATAGAGCAAAACATTTTCTGGAAATGCTCAAAAACACAAACTATCAAAAAGTACTAATAGTAAGCCACAACGGATTATTGAAAAATCTAAGACATTGCATTTTAGAAAAACCAGGAAAGCCAAACTACGATAGCAAAAATCTACCAAATTGCGACTACGAAATCTATAAAATATAGGACAGTTCCTAGATGTTAATCCGCCCCAAACGCCACTTCCTGACCATCCACGAAAAACACACCACCACCATCCCGAAGTAAATAGCATTTATCAAACTTCTTTTTGTCGCGTTCAACTTTTTTCTCCATTTGGTTCACATGCGGGAAAATAGCCCCCTCTACTAGACCGATACCGGTAAAGTCGGTCACGCCATACGTGTTAGCACTATCACTGCTATAGGAAAACCCCGTTTCAATCGTATCTCCAAGCACCATACTCCCAGCACTAGAGCCGATATAAATAACGCCGCCGTTAAGCGCATCCTTTACGCTCTGATCAAAATGATATTTTCGCATCATCTTCATCAAGTAAAAAGTATTCCCACCTTGCACATATACTACGTCATAACCAGACAAATCCTCGTTCTCTTGATCAATCTTATGCTCCGTAATATTCTCCGGCTTAAAACCAGCCCTCAGAATATTCTGGAACTCCTCTTCCGCCCAACTTTTATCTGATTCCACTGGCTCTCCGTCAATTGCGGTCGTATCATGAAGCATCTTCAGCTCACTGATATCTCTACCAATTAGCTCGGCAAACTTTTTCTTAAAATCCTCCGACCCAATACCGGATGACGTAATAATTATTTTCATTTTCCTCCTATTTTCAAATTATACCACGCCAATTAATTAAGATTCATAAGAGGCAACCTATTCCCAGAAAACGTGACACGACTCTTCAAATTCATATCGAACTCCACTACTCTTTTCTTTCATCCCTAGATAATGTTATAATAGAACCATGAAAAAAATTAACACATCTCCGATTTCCGGAGCCCAAGAGTTACTTCCTGCAGAGCAGGCCGTATTTAATGATTTAAAGACTAAAATTGCAGGCTCGTACAAATCCCATGGCTACTCGGAGATTGAAACTCCTTCCATCGAACGCACCGAAATTCTTCTTGCTAAGGCTGGCGGCGACACCGAAAAGCAAATCTACAAACTCATCAAAACCACCGAATCAGCCGACGACTCTACGCAGGCTCTCCGTTTCGACCACACCGTACCTCTTGCTCGTTATATTGTAGAGCACGAAAACAACCTCGTCTTTCCTTTCAAAGTCAGCCAAATTGGCACCAACTTTCGTGGTGAACGTGCCCAAAAAGGCCGCTTCCGCGAATTCTACCAATGCGATGTGGATATCATCGGGCGAGACAAACTCCCCATTGCCTACGATGCGGACGTCATCCAGACACTCCTCGACACTCTTAAGCTATTCGGCCTAAATACCCCCATCCTAGCCCGTATCAGTAATCGCAAAATCCTTTCTGGATTCCTAGAAGCCTACAATCTTAATCAATTCACTACAGAGATTCTGGACATTATCGATCACGCCGAAAAGGTTCCGCCCGAAAAAACCAAGTCTAGCCTAGAAGAACTACAATTAGACCAAGACATTATCAATCAGCTTCTCACCTTAATCGACCTAAACGGCAATCGTGAGTCAGTAATTGGTACGTTAGAATCTTTGGGTCTCCAAAATGACACCTTTATCACCGGCATCAAAGAATTAGACCAAGTCCTGTCGCTTCTAGAAGCTGCCGGTCTCAAAAACGAAATCACTGCCGACCTCAAAATCGTCCGCGGTCTAGATTACTACACCGGCACGGTTTTTGAATTCATTCTCCCAGAACACAAATACATCGGCTCCATCACCGGTGGCGGTCGCTACGAAAACCTCACCAAGCATTTCTCCGACCATTCCTTCCCCGGAGTAGGAGGTTCAATCGGTCTCTCGCGTCTATTTTACGTCTTAAATGAAGCAAAATTACTAAATCACACTGTCAGTACACTATTCGATTACACCATCGTGCCAATTTCGGAAAACGAATTCGAAGAAGCTATGACGGTCGCCACTAAGCTTCGCAAGAATGGCAAAACCGCTACTATCGTTTTCACCGATAAAAAGCTCGGCGACAAGCTCACCTACGCCAGCAAAATCGCCAAAAACGCCATTGTTATCGGCGAAAACGAGGCCAAAACCCATTCCTACAAGGCTAAAAACTTCGCAACCGGCGAAACTACTGACCTAGATATCTAATTTGTTATCCAACGATTCATTCCGAACCTATATCCTATAGACAACCACCCGTACAATATTAGCTTTCGCAATACTTCCGTAACGCCACAGCTGTGTGGGTATCAGTTTTAATTAAATCATCCACATATCCGCTAAACACTATCTTGCCGCCGCCCTTTCCCGCCTCCGGGCCCATATCAATCACGTAATCGCTATCTATAATAAAATCCAGATTATGTTCTATTACTATTATTGAGTTTCCCTGAGCTACCATGTTTCTCATGGCTCTTTTCAGAACTTCAATATCTCTCAAGTGTAAGCCTTGCGTTGGTTCGTCAAAGACAAAGATATTCCCCTTTTTACCAAGATACTTCGACATATTCACTCTCTGTACTTCGCCACCCGACAGAGTATCTAGCGTCTGCCCTAACTCCAAATATTCCAGACCTACATTCTTTAGTATCTCCAGCTTCTTCTTAATCTCATCATTATCAAAGAACTTAGAAGCCTCGTCCACCGTCATTCCAAGCACCTCGCTAATATTTTTTCCTTTGTATCGATAATTTAAGATTTCTTCCTTGTATCTTTTTCCGTGGCACGCTTCACATTCTTGTTTGACATCACCCAAGAAATGCATATCCATTTTAATAAACCCATTCCCACCACATTTTTCACATGCCCCAGTCGAATTAAAACTAAACAATCCGCTTTTTACCCCATTCGTTTTCGCAAACAAAGTCCTTATGATATCAAAAATCTTAGTGTATGTAGCAACATTTGATCTAGAACTAATCCCAGGATTATCCTTTCCAACTTTTACGATACTCTTATCGTGATCCATCATATATTGCGCAAGGGACGATTTACCGGAGCCAGACACGCCAGTAATGCAAACCAATAGTCCTAGCGGTATGTCCACATTGAGATTTTTGATATTATGAATATTCACACTATCTAATGTATAGTACCTGGACACCTCCTTATGAGTATGATTGATTGCTCCTTTTCTCTTAAGATATTCTCCGGTTATAGATCGTGGAGCATTAATCAACCCGCTAGCCCTACCGTTATAGACCAGCTCTCCACCTTCCGTACCAGAGCCAGGCCCAATATCTATAATCGTGTCTCCAGCCTCTATCATTTGACGGTTGTGTTCAACTATAATTGCTGTGTTGCCTCTAGCAACAATGTCCTTAATAACTCTTATTATTTTTTCTACATCTCGCGCATGAAAACCAACCGACGGTTCGTCCATTACATAGACCAATTCGTTCAACGTATCATTCATTGCTCTCGCCAGTTTCAGTTTTTGCGATTCCCCACCAGATAAAGTATTAATACTTCTATTTAAAGTTAAATAGCCCACACCTAGATTTAACAAATTTTTAATATCACGCTTCATTTTATCGACAAGTTCAAGAGCTACGCCATCGTCTATCTCGCATATAAACTCGTATAGATCCACTAGCTCCATGCCAAGTAATTCTACTAATGTCTTACCATGTACCTCAACCTCTCTCGCTTGCTTATTGAGTCTAGAACCTTGACAAGTCGAACACGCATCTTGTACGAAAAATTCTTTATCATAATCATTAATTGTTAACCCCCTTTCGTCACCTTGTCGCTTCATGATCCTAGTTATGATTCCTTCATGCGAAAAAGTCTGCACTATTCCATAATCATTCTGCGAGATTTTGGTCGGTCCTTTATATAATAAGTTATATAGTTCATGGTCGCTATAATCCTCGATCGGCTTATCCATATCAAACAGCCCGGAGATTTTTTGAATGTTATAATATCTCGATCCGACTTTCCATGTCCTATGACGAACTGCCCCATCGTTCAATGATTTACTAAAATCAATTAACTTTTCTAAATCTGGTTTTAATTCTACGCCCAGTCCACCACACTTTTCGCATGCCCCTTTCGCGGTATTAAAAGAAAAATAACTACTGTCATAAGCTGGCCATCCGATTCTAGAAAACAATAATCTAAGATATGTGAATATTTCCGTATATGTACCAACCGTACTCCTAGGGCTTTGTCCTAATTTTTTCTGTTCAACCACAACGCAAGGCGATAAATTATGAATCTCATCAACATCCGGTTTATTAATCTTTGGCAAATTTTTTACTAGGTATGTAGAGAGCATTTCGTAGAATGCCGACTGTGCCGCAGCGTAAATACAGTCAAACACTAGCGAAGATTTTCCACTCCCTGAAACACCCGTCACAACATTAAACTTATGTTTATCTATGTCGAGCGAAAGATTTTTTAGGTTGTTTTCCTTAGCTCCAACAACTGTTATTTTACTATTGTCCAAGAGGCCTCCATTTGTTACCGCTTCTTCTCATCCAAAAACGCTCCACTCTGCCTAGACCACAGCTTCGCATATTCGCCGCCAGCTTTCAGTAGAGCACTATGTTTCCCTTGCTCTACGATTTCACCATCATTAAGCACCACAATTTCATCTAAGTTTGCAATCGTAGAAAGCCTATGCGCCACTACAATAGACGTTCGCCCCTCCATCAGATTTGCCAGAGCCTCTTGTATCAAAGCCTCTGACTCTGAATCTAGTGCCGAAGTCGCTTCGTCTAGTACCAATATCGGCGCATCCTTCAGAATCGCTCGCGCGATCGCAATTCTCTGCCTTTGCCCACCAGATAGTTTTATCCCTCTTTCCCCTACCATCGTATCATAGCCGTCCGGCAGATGCTCAATAAACTCATCCGCATTAGCAAGTCTCGCCGCTTCGTAAACTTCTTCGTCCGTTGCATCGGGCCGCCCATAAGCAATGTTTTCAAACACCGAGCGATGGAAGAGTGAAGATTCTTGTGGCACATATGCAATCGCCTCACGCAAGCTTCGCTGTGTCACATCCTTAATATCTTGCCCATCAATATAAATCGCCCCCTTATCCACATCGGCGAACCTCAACAGAAGTTTCGTCAACGTAGTCTTACCAGAGCCCGAAATCCCAACTAACCCCACAGAGCTCCCCGCCGGAATTTTTAAAGAAAAATCAGAAAATAACGATCCCTTTTGTTCTTCATGCCGAAACGAAACATGTGAAAAATCAATTTCTCCCACCTCAACTTTGATCGGCTTGTCTGTCTTATCATCAATAATAAATGGCATGTCTAAAATTTCAGTCATACTTTTTGCGTCACCAAATGCACGGTTGATCGTTCTAAGAATATTACTGGTATTCCACATCTCATCAATAAACCTATGCATAATCGTGTATAGGAACACCACGCCAGCCACGTCTAGGCCGAACCAGTCATGGCTTAGGACTAGAAGTACAATCACGCCCGCCGACGTCATTACGTCAATTACATTCTGAGTCATGTTTCTCTGAAAAGACACTTTTGCTAAACCAAAAATCGCCCTAGTCTTTCGCCCAGTCGCTAACATAAACCTACGCTGCTCAAATGGTTCCCTTGCGTACGACTTCACGTTCGTCACATTCGTGATAGCATCGGCAAGTTGACCAGTCAGCTTATTGTCTGCTTCCGCCATCTCCTCTTCGCGATAAGAAGTCTTACGATAAATAATAATATTAACAGCAAGGAACACGATGGCATATACTATCATAATTAAGGCAAACGGCGGACAGGTCAAGAATGCGGCTCCAATCGTAAAAAGCACCGTCAAAACTAATGGCATAATATTCCAAGTAAACGCAGATTTCAAGCTCACAAACGCATTAATAAACTTATTCACCTGCGATGTAAGCGAGCCAGAAAAATGGTTAGAATGAAAAGTCATCGATTGATTAATTACTGCATCAAATGATATCTTAGCCAAATACTCCCCTCCAATTGCATCAATCGACCAATCCAGCCAGTCGATTGCCCTAATCAAAACTAAACGATAAAAAGTTTGCGGCAAAATAGTCATCAAAAGTACAGCCGCATAACCCGCCAGTTCAAAATCCCCTTCCGAGATTTTCCCGATTATCTCACTCATCCCAGCCGGCACCAGGACACGAGAAAGAAACATCGACAAAATCATCATCACCGACAACGAGATAAACCTAAACTTACACTGCATCAGCGCTTTCCAAAAATAATAAAGCGTACGTCCTACGCTACCCGTCTTCTTTTTACTCATAAGTTTATTATAACACGACAAACAGGAAAATAGAGAAAGACGATAATAACTCCCATACATGATATAATTACACTATGAATAACCTAGAAGATATTGTGAGCTTATGTAAACGCCGTGGTTTTATCTACCAGGGTTCCGAGATTTATGGCGGCATGGCCGGCCTTTATGATTTTGGCCCTTATGGCGTAGAATTATTAAACAACCTTAAACGCAACTGGTGGTACCATAATGTACAGCTACGCCCAGATTATGTTGGTCTAGATTCGGCTATGTTTAAGTGCCCTCGCGTCTGGGAGGCCTCTGGCCACGTCGGCGGTTTTTCCGATCCTATGGCTGAGTGTAAGAATTGCAACACTCGCATTCGCGTAGACAAAGAGTTAGACAAGCTAAATGTCTTTGCCGACGAAAAAATGTCCGAAGCTGAAATCAACCAGCTCTTCGATGAACACAAAGCCAAAATTCACTGTCCTAACTGCGGCAAATCCGATTGGTCCACTGCTAAGAAGTTCAATCTCCTGGTTAAGTCAAATCTTGGCGATTTCACTGAGCAAAACACCGAGCCCACCTATCTTCCTGGCGAAGCCTGCCAAGGTATCTATCTCAATTTTAAGAATATCGTCAATACATGCCGCGTCAAAGTCCCCTTTGGTATCGCCCAAATTGGCAAAGCCTTCCGCAATGAAATCTCTCCTCGCAACTTCCTCTTCCGCTGTCGCGAATTCGAACAAGCCGATACACAGTATTTCATCAAACCTGGCGAAAACAAAGACAACTACGAGCGCATCAAGAAAGAACAATGGGACTGGCTCCTTAGCCTCGGTATCAAAGAAGAAAACCTTCACTGGCACCAGCACGAAAACCTCGTCTTCTACGCTAAAGACGCTTGGGATATTGAATACAACTACCCAGGTAGTGGCTACGATGAACTCATGGGTATTCACGACCGCAGCGATTACGACCTCACACAGCATGAGAAATTCTCCGGTACCGACCTCCACTATACCGACCCCGTAACTAACGAAAAATACATCCCTTGGATTCTCGAGACTTCTATGGGCCTCGGCCGGCTCTTCCTTGCCGTCCTCTGCGATGCCTACACCGTAGAAAAAGACGAAAAAGGCAACGACCGCACCGTTCTCAAGCTTCACCCAGATCTAGCTCCAGTGAAATATGCCGTCTTCCCACTACTCAAGAACAAACCAGAACTCGTCGCTCGTGCCAAAGAAGTCTACGCAAAACTTAGCAAGAAATATCCCTGCGAGTTCGATGATAATGGCAACATCGGTAAGCGCTACCGCCGCCAGGACGAAATCGGCACCCCTAAGTGCATCGTTATCGATTTCGATACCCTAGAAGACGGCACCGTCACTGTCCGCGACCGCGACACTACCAAGCAAATCCGCGTACAGATTGACGAGCTCTTGTAAGAACGCAAAATTATTACACAGTATTGACTATCATTAACTAGATTAGGCGAGTCATTTTTTATGCTATATAAATCAATGAACTCACCTGAACATTAAAAAGTAATCAATTACAATTCTCACTTTTTAAAAGGGGAGACTTACCATATGAAGGCATCCAAGAGAGTTATATTTATTCTGTAACCCCTTTTTTGCAAAAGTACTTGACAGAATACATAGATTATATTATCATAATAATACACCAATTTCAAAGGAGGAAAGTTGATGAGTCCCTTATCAGAAAAGGAGTTACTGTCGCTTGCAGAAATTCTTGGGTCAATGCTTCGTAACGATGGTATAACTATGCCCTATCCAGGGCCCGAAACGGAAAATGACAACTGCGACTATGCACTCTGTGCAGAATGTGGCGGAAAATGCTGCAAAAACGTAGGATGCACCTTTTCACCACAAGACTTCATGAAATTATCGCCTAAACGTAAATTGACGCCAGAGGGCATATTGATTGAAGTAGAAAAAGGGTACATCACGCTCGAATTATACGACGGCGATCCATACTACGTCGAGGGTTTCATTTGGGCCCCTAGAATGAGAACCAAAGGTGGCCCGATTATCGAAGATCGAATCATGTACCGTCAGGTAGAAGGGCCATGTATCGCTTTGAGAGAAAACGGCTGCGCTTTTAGCTACGAAGATCGTCCCACGGAAGGAAAGCTTCTCATACCGAGAAAAACTAACGGCGAAATATATTGCGTACCAAGATACGACATAGGCCGGGCTTTAAGGGAATGGGAACCACACCAAGAAATCCTGTATGAAGTCGTAAAAAGCGTTCGCGGTAAAAACTACCCATGTACTATTTAGCCTCCACTTTGAGACCTCTACAGAGGTCTCTTTTTAATTAGAAATAGACAACTCAAAGGATTCAACCGTCAACTTGACAAAAATATAAATACGTGATATAATACAAATAACTATATTAAAAAGTACCGTCACTCTCGTGGCGGCACTTTTAATTACACTTTTTCAGTATATTCCTTACAGCTCTTTCACGGCTTTCTTGACTTTATCTACCGTCTGCGAAATTGCATCTTTCGCTTCGGACGCGATTTCCTTAGCGCCTTTTGCAACCCGCACCTCTGGATGAGCCTCAAGGTAGCGTTCAATCGAAGCTGCAATTACCTTCTGAGCCGACTTTACATCTTCAAAGGCCTTCACCTCGGTAGTGCCAGGCTTCTTCAAATCCTTATAGTGATTAAAGTGGAACTCAATTTGCTTCAAGGTCTGCGCTGGCAAATCTTCTAGCGTCTGGTACTTGTCGCCATTATTTCTATCATCCTCTGGCACACAAATAATCTTGTCATCTACCTCGCCACCATCGACGAACTTCATCACACCGAGAATCTTCGCCTTCATCCAAATCCCAGTCGTAAGTGGCTGATCAGTAATCATCAAAACATCTAGCTCGTCACCATCCTCATCGATTGTCTGCGGAATAAAACCGTAGTTGCAAGGTTTCGCGAAAGCCATCGGCTCTACCCGATCAAGCATAAAACAAGCGTGTTCCCTATCCCACTCAATTTTATGATTTGAGCCAGTCGGGATTTCAATTACTACATTTAATTCGCCCTTTTCGTAATCACCTGGGGTCAAGACTTTATTAAAATCTGCCATAATTTCTCCTGTTTATTATTACCCCAATTATACCACAACAATCACTCCCCAGTCTTATTTGTAATTCGGCAAAATCATGCCCCATCTTCGTTCGCGGTTCGCTTCACGTCCGATAAAAATAATACTTTTAGGCAGGTCTGCGCCGAAATTAGCAGTTTCGTACTCGACCTGTAAAAGTCTTATTTTTATCGGGTTCGCTCAATGCTCGCTCAGATGGAACATGGTTTTATCCAAATTCTAAAAAAGCTATAGCTTGCTAATTATCTTCGCAAGCCTCAAAATCTCGCCATATTTTACATCGTCCATTTTGACTCGCCCAATAATCCCAAGCTTAGACGTTATCATTAACCTAAGAACTTTTATTTCATCTGTACCAAATTCTCCCTTAGGAGTCTCGAAAAACGCCGATTCGTAAATATCCCACGCATAATTCGCGCCAGCCCTTAACTTCTCCCCGTCTTTATCACGATGAAAATTAATCTCCTCACCTGAGGCCCGCACTGTATTTAAAAGAAACCAAGATTCAACCAAGCTACCCACCATTCCATCATTTAGCCCCTCCAAACTTTGTTTCAATATCTCAAAAAACTCCCCACTATCGCTCTGCTCGGCTAGCAAATTAATCCTCTTTAAGAAAAATCCTGCTAGCTCCATCTTGTCAAACTCCCGCATGAGGTTACTATAATGCTTCACCATCTTGGCACCAGTCAAAACACCAATTTCACTCTTGCCAAAGTGAATATTAAAATCCGACAAAGTAAACACTTCAATCCCCCCAGCTAGCTTAGACTTCTCACGCCTCGCACCCTTAGCCATCACTGAAAACTTGCCTTGCGACGTAATCAAATTCAGAATCCTATCCGCCTCGCCTACATTTGTCCGCCTCAGCACAAACCCCAAAGTCCGAATATCTTTAACTGGCATATTCTTTGACATACCTTTTGATATCCTCTGGTTTCATTTTGCTCTTATCAAGTACTCCTACAACACCATAAGAAGATAAATCCTGCCCACTAAAATCTAGTGACGAAACCAAAACTACCGGAATTCTAGCCGTATCCGTGTAAGAGGCTAGTTCATTTAGAAAAGTAAATCCGTCCGGCCCATCAAGTAGAACGTCTAGAAAAATCAGCTCCGGCACCACGCCTTCACCTATTTTATTCATCGCCTCAATAGCATTAGAAAATATCAGAACATCTTCACCGGCAGCACGCGTAATACACTCTGCCATTATTTTGTCGTCATCAATCACAAAAATACTCATGCAAACAAACTCGCCTGTCTAGAAACCGGTAATTCCACAAAAAAGCTCGTCCCGTCCCGATGCCGTATCGCCCCAACCTCTGCATGCATATAGCGCGAAAATTTCGAAGCGATATAGAGCCCTAGCCCAGAAGAACTAGACCTCATCGCCATCGCAACCGGTTTGTTAATCCAACCTTCCCTCATTTCTCGCCAAATTTCCATCGGCAGAGCTGGACCATAATCTCGAATCGATATCCTAACTTTATCCTTTTTGTCCTTTACCGTTAAGCTCGCGCTCGAACCCTCATTAGAATAATGCATCGCATTCAGAAGAAAATTATAGACTACACTAAATAGCAACTCGCGGTTTGCTACCACTAGTTTTGATCGATTCGTGTAACTAATAGTAAGGTCTCGAGCATTAGAATCAAACAACTTCTTGAGCTCGTGCGACACATCATCACACACCGCTCGCACTGCGACTGGCTCCATCTCAAACAGTCCATCTTCTAGCCTTCTAATCTTCGCAAGATCATTTACTTGTCTTATAGCCCGCTCCGAAACATTGATCATCTCTGACCGAATATGTTCACCCCGTGCATCCATCTCATCAAAAGAAAAAGCCAGTTGCCGTAGTACCGCAAGCGGCGCTTTGAGCTCATGCGCCGCCACCAAAATTCCATCGACCTCCACATCCATACCCACCATTATACACCCGGACCGGCATAGCTTCCAAAATACTTGAAAGATTATGCGTTAAACTTGATAGTCTCAATCAATTTGTTGTAATCATCTGCAAACAAAACCGAGTCCGTCTGCACAATCGCGGTCTTATCACGAATCTTAAAAATAATAATATACCCAGACAAGTCGGTACCTGGAATAGTACCCGTATAACGATTAGCAGAAAAACTATTCACGGTTACGGATTCCATAGTTAAGTTCGAATCCTTTTTTTCCATCGCTCTCTGATATTCCGCCGCCACCACGTCGAACAACTTATTCACGATCGACACCCGCAGAGCATTCACCGTATCGTCCGACACCGCTTCTACCTGTACTGGATTAAAATAGGCATGAAAATCACCGCCATTCGCTGCCGAATCTGCTATATATACACTCCAGGTTTTCGGATACTGAAAAGTCAATTGACCATAATCGTCTGGCCCCACAAAAGTCCTAAGTGGATTTTTTTCTCTTTCGAGAAATATCGCCTCTTTCTGGGCAGCCGTTTCGTCCTTTGCTTTAGCTACCGCAACGCTTATCTTACCTTGAACATCACTATTTAAAGAGTTGTACTCAGACATCACCCAAACAAAAAGACCAATAAAGGTCACCAAGGCCAAAGAAAGTGCTACGATCGCAATCGTTTTGACTAAATCGACCACATTTCCAGCCTTATATTTTTTTTCATATTCTCGTCTAGTCTTTTCTTTTTCACGAGAAATCTCATCACCACCACTGTTCGGTGCGCTTACTAGTGCACCAGATGTTGAATCCGGTTGTTGAACTGGGGGTATACTAGCATTATCCATAAGTTTATTATATCACACTATTTACTAAAATCTTCACCCAGAACCTCAATTTCGTTCTTTAAGCTCTCTAAATCCTTTTTAATCGCATTGGCTAAATCTAAAGCCCCCTTATATTTCTCCACCGCCTCTTCCAGTTTAAAATCATCCGAATAAAACCACTCTACTTCTTCGTCTAGCTTCGCGATCTTCTGATTTAAACTCATCTCATTACTCATTTTTCTTCCTTTCTTTTATATTATTAATAGTTGCTTCGAGCGCTTGTTGCGATAAAGTAATACTAATCTTTTCACCTACAGCAATTCTTCCTGATATTATCGCATACCCCCGATTCAAAACTTGCATTGGATCAAGCGCCCTCAGAACTTTCATTTTTTGCTCTATGGCATTCATCAACACCCTTAATTCGCCGTTCATCCTCTCGAAACATTTTTGAGTCTTCTGATTAGTAGCATTCAAAGACGGGTCAATATACTTCGTCAAAATACTCTCTGATATTCGCATCATCTTTTCCCGATTTACTCTCGCCGCCTGCTCAATATTTTGCATCACAGCCTGCCTAGTCCTATTGATGGTTTTCTCAAGCTTCTTTTTCTCTTCAACCCTATCCCGCGTCAGTAGTTCCGCTACATTCGAAGGCGTTGATGCTCTCATGTCGGCAACCAAATCCGCTAAACTCTCATCTACTTCATGTCCAATCCCCGTAATCACCGGTATCCCAGATGCCGCAATCTCCCTGACCAACTTTTCATCGTTAAAACACGCCAAATCATCCGCACTTCCACCACCCCGAATCATCGCAATCGCCTGCACTTCACGTTTCTCATTAAAATACTTAAGCGCCCGAATCATTTGGTCTGGCGCATCCATTCCTTGCACCTGCGTATGAGCGACCTGTACTTCTATTCCTCCCCATCTTGCGTTCAGAATTTTCACAAAATCCGCATACCCCGCCGCTCCAGTCGACGTAATCACTCCGAGCTTTGTCAAGTCCTTCGGAATCGGGCGTTTTCGCGCCTCGTCAAACAACCCCTCTGCTCCTAACTTTTTCTTCAGTAGTTCAAAAGCCTTCTTCAACCCACCATCACCTACCGGCATTAGTGTATTCACAGTAAAAGAAAATCTCCCACTATTTATTACTTTGGGTACCCCTCTTGCAACTACCATCATTCCGTCCTCAATCGGCATCCTTAAACTCCAAACTGGCATGAAACAAGAGACGCTCGAATTTTCATCTTTTAGGTCAAAAAACACCCATTTCCCCTGATTTACCTTATAGCTCGCCACTTCACCCTTAATCAAGATCGACGAGTAAGCATATTCAAGTGTTTGATTTACTAACGCAATAAACTCAGTCGGGGTCAGGCTATCTAGGTTTTCTTTCATCTTTTCCTCTAATAACTTCATAATATGGATACGACCCAGACGCAATCGTAAAAAGTAGCGTAATCACCCGAGTCATCACCGTCACAATCGTCGCCGTCGGAAAATCCACCCCAAGCGCAATCATTACACCAGCCATCCCAAGCTCATATAGCCCATAAGGCACAATTCCGTCAAACACCGAGCCAATCGCCTCTCCCACCATAATAAACGGCAGTAGCTCCGGCCTTCCTAGTGAAATCGCCACAATCCAATAAGTCGCAATTTCGCTAAAGCTGAAGATCACCCCCCAAGTTAGCGGGCCTTTCAGAAAACTCTTATTCTTTTTCGCGATTTGAACGCTATCATGAATATCGGCAAAATAAGCTTGTATCTTGTCACTTCTCATTATTGCCTTCCTGTGCCCAAAGGTCAAAAATCTCACCGTAACATTCGATACTTTTGTTGCGACTGATGCAAAAAAATCAATCCGCTTTTTGCTACTTGCCACGAAAACTACGAACCAAAGGAACAAAAACACGCCAAGATTCATGAGCAACGCCACAGGAATAATCCATCTTGCATTATCCGGGATCAAACGAAGCCCCAGTAGCACTAAAATGGCTATCAAAGCTTGCATATAATTAATGACCGTCGTAATCGCATAGCGGAATAGATACAAAAAACTTGCCTGCCCAGCTGATACTCCAAACGGAAATAGCCTATAGGTCAAAAAAGCTAACCCGCCAACTCCACCAGCCGGGATCGCATGATTAACAAAGTTTAGCTCCGTCGAAATTTTTAAGATTTCACCCTTTGAAAACTCCTTCACGTCGCGCCGATTCTTGAGGTAAGAGAAAAAGATTTGCCCACATGCGTAATACATAAATAGTTGTTCCGGAATAAGGAGCATTAAGACGAAACCATTTGCCTCTCTTATGTGATGAAGTGTATCTACAATATCTGGCCAGTTTTGATACACCACATAACCAACCAACAAAAACGTCAAAAGAAAAAGTATCGCCCGAAAAGAAAACCATTTATGTTTTTTAGTAACCATAAAAAAATTATATCACAGATATGGTATAATCAGGACAACATGATTATCCTAGCAATCCTCGGCCGTCAACCAGAAATCTCTCTCACCGAACTTCAGGCGTTGTTCCCTCACGTCAAAAAACTTAGCCCTAGTCTTGCTACCTTCGAATTGCCAGATGACTACGACGAGTCAAAAGCCCTAGCCCTAATCTCACGACTGGGCGGTTCACTCAAATTAGCTATCAAACTAGAAAAAGATCCTATTTCGTACCTACAAACCCTACCAGAAGGTAAACTCACCATCGGCGTTTCCGATTATTCCAAATCCGCCTCCGCCAAGACAGCAAAACAAGAAGCCTTAAAGCTTAAAAAAATCCTCGTCCGTCATGGCCGCAGCGTCCGCATCATCGAGAACAAATCCGCCCCCCTATCTACTGCCACCTCTCTCCACAACGGCCTCAGTGGCAAAAACCCACGTAAAATCGAATTCATTAAACAGGATAGAGATTGGTACAAAGTAATCGGAGTACAAGATATTGACTCCTACGCTAGACGCGACCAGGCTCGCCCCGCTCGCGACGCCAAGGTTGGCATGCTTCCACCAAAACTCGCCCAAATCCTCATCAACCTCTGCGGACCATTAAAACCTGGTTCGGTAGTATTAGACCCCTTCTGTGGAACCGGAGTAGTCTTACAAGAAGCCCTTCTCATGGGTTACGCCGCATACGGTACCGATATTAGTGATAGAATGGTTGACTACAGTACGAGAAACCTGAGATGGGTTGTTTCTCAGGTGCGCGACGCTCGCGCCCGTCGTTACGGGGCTCGCTGCGCAAGCTCCCCGTTGGTCGCAATGCCTTCGAAACAACCATCCCAGGTTTCTCATGATTCAAGCACCCCCACATTAAACAACTTTCAAGCTTCGCAAGGTGACGCAACCACTTTTCAATGGTCCCAGCCTATTGATGCCGTAGCCTGCGAAGGTTATCTCGGTAGGCCTTTTTCACAAGTTCCCTCCGAGATGACCCTCAAAGAACAAAAACAAGCCTGCGCCAGCATTGCCCTAAGTTTCCTGCGTAACCTCTCGGGGCAAGTCAAATCCGGCACGCCAGTCACTTTCGCCGTTCCAGCCTGGCTGCGTCCCGATTCTTCATACGAAAGGCTCGAAATTCTTGACGAAATTACCAAACTGGGGTATAATGTTAATAATAAAACGCGAGAGGGGCTTCTTTATCATCGTAATGATCAAGTTGTCGCAAGAGATATATTAATTTTAAGGAAAAAGTAAATGTCACATGTAAAAGCTGGCGGTACCGCCAAAAATGTCCATAATAATGCTGGCCAGCGCCTAGGCGTCAAGCGCTTCGGTGGCCAAAAAGTCAAAAACGGTGAAGTTCTAGTTCGTCAAACAGGAGCCACAAAGATTGCTGGCCCAGGCACCTATATGTCTAGGAATTTCACTATTCATGCCGCCAAGGACGGCGTCGTTACCTTCGTAAAGACCAAAAAGACCCATTTCTCTGGTAAATCTTTGCCAAGAATCAGAGTTGAAGTTAGATAAAGTTTTTACTAGTATTACAAAACCACAATCAAACCTATTCATATAGTTCGTATAACAAGAAAAATGCCCCAAACTGAGGGCATTTTCTCTTAGCTCCATACTTCTTAGTTCATGTCGCACAAAATCCACAGCAGTATAGCCTTTAGGCTAGTTTAATACAGCACAGAGACCAATCCATAGCAGTGAGTTTCTTAACTCTCTACTTAACCACCAAAAACTTGTTCTTTCCCTTTTTAATAATCGCAGTCTGCCTTAGCTCAATATCATTCTTCACTTTCTCGCCATTTATCGTAATTGCACCTTGTTGGATAAACTCTCTCGCCTTCTTCTTTGACTCCGCCAAGCCGTTGTTCACCAGAGCATCCACTAGCGTTGCACCTTTCTTCTCAACCGGCAGATATTTTGCAAACTCCAATATCTCATCCTCGGAAAACTCACCAAAATTGGTGTCACGATCAAAGAGTAATTGTATCAAGTTTTCAATCGCATCGGCGGCCTCTTTACCATGCACGACTTCCGTCACTCCTCTGGCCAGAGCTCGCTGCGCTAAACGTTTTTCGGGCGCTTCCTTATGCGATGCCAAAATCTCTTCAATCTGCTCTTTATCAAGCAAAGTATAAATCTTTATCAAATACTCCACTGAGTCATCTGGCTGATTTAGCCAAAATTGATAAAAGTCGAACACAGAAGTATAATTCCCGCTACCATTATCAGAAGACGCTAACCACACCGCATTCCCCTCAGACTTACCAAACTTACGCCCCGTCACCGGATCAATAATTAGTGGCGTAGACCACACGTCGGCTTTACCGTCTTCTAGACGCTTAATTAGATGAATCCCGCTCGTACAGTTACCATATTGATCCGCCCCACAAAGCTGCAAATCAACGCCATATTTACGATAAAGATGCAAAAAATCATATCCTTGAATCAAAGTGTAAGAAAACTCCGCATAGCTAATTCCCGAACCACCCTCGCCAATCCGATTCTGTACAAATTGACGGTCTAGAAGTTGCGTCATCGAGAAAGCTTTACCAACCTCTCTTAGAAAATCGAGGTATTTCATATCCTTGAACCAGTCATAATTATCTACCATAGTGAGCGAAGAGACTTGGGCGGGTCCTGCCGGCTCCTCTCCCTCCCCAGAATTTTTGCTACGCAAAACCTCCTGGGAACCCCTTCCGGAGCCGTCACCCGCCCCATTCACTACTCGCTCAATCTGTTCACGAATGCACTGTTTATTATGCTCAACTTCGTCAAGCGATTTCAAATCTCTTTCGCCATTTTCCTTTGGGTCACCAATTTGCCCAGTAGCTCCCCCTACTAGTAGGTATGGCTCATATCCATGCCTTACAAAGCATGCGCACATCATTAGCGCTGCTAGATTACCAATCGTTAGCGAGTCCGCCCTTGGGTCGGCTCCCCAGTAAAACTTCTTCGACTCTCGCTCGTCTAACTCCTCAACATTCTCAACCGTGGTCTCGGCCTTAAAGCCACGATATATTAATTCTTCAGATAACTTCATATTAA
>JAEEGL016989804.1_pt1 | contig 21379 bp, 13 predicted proteins | sample 9134231 | NCBI WGS metagenome assembly JAEEGL01 (sample SAMN16246548, study PRJNA631951) | gut metagenome | biome: gut microbiome; feature: rumen; material: fiber-attached | host: Bos | place: Iran: Karaj | collected 2018-10
GAGGACAAGATGAATAAAGAGTTGAAAGAGGAGTTTATTAAACTATTAAAGAGCACAAATAGAGAAGGAATGGATAAATTAATAGATTTTATAGACAAAACAGATTTCTATACAGCTCCTGCTAGTACAAGATTTCATGGAAATTATGAAGGTGGACTTTTAGAACATAGCATGAAAGTATATGAAATTCTTAAAGAAAAAGTTAAACATGCTCCTATAGAACTCAATATAAATGAAGATAGCTTAATAATAATCGCACTTTTACATGATATATGCAAAGCTAATTTTTATAAAGTTGATTATAGAAATGCAAAAAATGAATTTGGTGAATGGGAAAAGGTTCCATACTATACAGTTGATGACACAATTCCATATGGACATGGAGAAAAAAGTGTTATGATGATAACTGAATATATGAAACTTACTAGTGAAGAAAAATACTGTATTAGATGGCATATGGGATTCTCAGAACCAAAAGAACAATATACAACACTTGGTCTAGCATTTAAAAAATATCCATTAGCTTTATTAGTACATGAAGCTGATTTGGAAGCTACATATTTATTTAATATATAGAAAGAGAAGGAGAAAAAATGGTTACAATATATCAATTGTTAGAGGTTGAAGAAAATGCTTCAATCGAGGAAATAAAAAATAAATATGCATCTTTAACACAAGAATTCTCTGATAATTCAGGCCTTACTCCTGAAGAAATCAAAGAAAATGGAATTATTTTAAATAAATTAAAGATGGCTTATGATATTTTAACAAACAATGAGCAAAGAGCAAAGTACGATAAAATGCTAGCCGATAAAAGAGCTGAGGAGCTTCTAAAAGGAGTAAAAGGATCTTCAGAAACAGCAAAAGTTTCAAAAGAAGAAATAGCTCAAAATGTGAAAAACGAAGTTTATAATGAGGTAAAACAAACAGAGGCACAGGTACATGCAAGAACACAAACTCAAGCACAGCCACAAGTAAAACAAGCTCCAGTTAAACCAGCTATTCCTTATGACAATGAAGACGAACCTCCTACAGCACCAGGTGAGCTTACTCATGATGAACAAATAAGAATTCAACAAGCTGCTCAAAGGGAGTTCCAAGAGAAACTTCAAAAAGCACAAGCTGCAGAAGAAGCATATAAAAAAGCATATAACCAAGCATATGATAACTATGTTAAGAATATGAATGGTTCAACAGGAAGAAGATGGACGCTTAAAAAGATAGGAATAATTCTAGCAGTTATAGTTGTTGTTATATTAATTGGATGCATTATGTGGTTAATTCCACCTTTTAGAAGAATGCTTATTAATTTATACGAAGAAAATGATATTGTACATATGTTAGTAAATCTTATTGTAGGAATAGTAAAAGCCTTTAGAATATAAGAGAGAAAAATAGATAAACATGGTGAAGAAGAAAAAAGTTAGAGTAAAAGAAAAATCAAAAACTAAATATATTAAAAAAAGTAAGAAGGTAGCAACAAAACAAGTAAATGCTAGGATACTAGTAGCTGGTTTTTTCGCGACCCTTCTTTTTATGGTTGTAATTGCTAAACTAGCTCAAATACAATTTGTTCAGTCAAGAGAACTAACTGACTTAGCTCGTAAACAACAAGAAAAAAATGAGATTATTTCACCAAATAGAGGAACAATTTATGATGTAAATGGAGAAATCCTAGCACAAAGTATTAGTGTAGATACTATTTCAGTAAACCCTGGTAAGGTAACATACACAAACACTAAAGAAGTTCCAAATGATAAATTAGCCCAAAAGCTATCAGAAATATTTGAACTTGATTACAATGATACATTTGAGAAAGTATCATCAACAAAATCAGTTGTTGTAATAGCAAGAAAAGTTGAAAAAGAAAAGGTTGATAAATTAAAAGAGTGGATGAATGAAGAGGGCATCTATGCTGGTATAAACATAGATGAAGATTCAAAAAGATATTATCCATATAACACTTTAGCAGCCAACTTAATCGGATTTTGTGGAACAGATAATTCTGGACAAGCAGGACTTGAAGAAAGATGGGATAGTGTTTTAACAGGAACTGCTGGAAAAGTAGTTACTGTTACAGATAGAAAAGGTAACCCAATCTCAGATGAAGATGTTCAATATGTTGCAACTGAAAATGGAAGCAATGTATATCTTACAATTGATGCCAAAATACAAGCAACAGTTGAAAAGTATTTAGCAAAAGGAATGGTAGAAAATCCATCAGCAGACTCTGGTATTGCACTTGTAATGAGACCACAAACCGGAGAAATTTTAGCTATGGCTTCATATCCAACATATAATCTAAATACACCTTCTGATTACTTTGCAACAGGTTATTCATTAGAGGATTGGAATAAGCTTGAGCAAACTCAAAAATCAGAGTCACTTATGGAATTATGGAAAAATAGATGTGTTACTGAGACATATGAACCTGGATCAACATTTAAACTAATAACAGCTTCAACAGGACTAGAAGAGGGAAAAATCACAACAGATAATCCGGGAGATTTCTATTGCTCAGGATCATATGTTGTAGATCCTGATGAAGAACCTATTAAATGCTGGAGAGCACAGCCTCATGGTTCACAATGTTTACGTGAAGCTTTAGAGAATTCTTGTAACCCCGCATTTATGCAATTAGGTCAAAGAATTGGTGCGAGAACACTTTATAAATATTTCCAAGCTTTTGGCTTATTTGAACCATGTGGAAATGATATAGCAAAAGCATATAAAGGTCAGTTCTATAAACTAGAAGAAATGGGACCAGTTGAACTTGCAACAACATCATTTGGCCAGAGATTTGAAATAAGTCCACTTCAACTTGTTACTGCAGTCTCAGCAATATGCAATGATGGACAATTAGTAAAACCTAAAATAGTAGGAAAGATAGAAAACACCGATACAGGAAGTATCGATATAGTAGAAACAGAGAATATAAGACAAGTAATATCAAAAGACACAGCTGATAAAGTTAAGAATATGATGCTTTCAGTTGTTATGGATGGTACAGGTAAACGTGCAAGAATAGATGGATATTCAATAGGTGGTAAGAGTGGTACTTCAGAACCAAGAGCTAACCATGAAGAAGAAGGATATGTAGCATCATTTATTGGTATTTCACCAATTGAAAATACACAAGTAGTTGTATTGGTTGCACTAAAAGGATTAAGCGGAGGAGTAGAGCACCAAGGTGGTGCTGTATCAGGACCAATAGTTCATGATATTCTAGCAGAAGTATTACCATATCTAGGAGTGGCAAACTCATTATCAACAGATGCTCAGTTAAATCAACCTGCAGCCGATGAAGATATATTAGTTGCACTTCCAAATGTTAAAGATATGACTTTGGCTGATGCAACAAAGAAGCTTCAAGAATTAGGATTCAATGTAATTACAAACACAAATCAAGATCCATCAACAATCTTAGTTACTGATCAATTACCAAAATATGGTATTAATCTAACTCAAGATTCTGTAGTATGTTTATACACATCAGTGGATATTGATAGAAAGAAAGTTACAGTACCGAATATTAAGGACATGACAGCTGCTCAAGCAAAGAATGCATTAAAGTCAAAGAATTTAAATATAAATGTTGAAGGAACAAATGGTATTGTTGTTTCCCAAGATCCAACATATGAAACAGAAGTTGAAGAGGGAACAGTAGTAAATGTTGTAATTCAAGAAAAATTAGTTGATGCACACTAAAATAAAATCCACAATTTATTAATAAATTGTGGATTTTTTATGTATTTTTTTACTTTTTATTTTACTTCTTTTCTTTCTCCTGAAGCAATCATTTCATCGATTATCTTAGCAATGACTTCTCTTTCATTGTATGGATATTTAACCCCATTTCTTTCTAGATATAAGTCATGTCCAAGTCCAGGAATTACTATGATATCACCAGGCTTTGCAATTGATATTGCATATCTAATACCTTCAGTTCTATCAACAACAATTTTATATGGTTTGTGAGTTGGAATAATACCAACTTCAATTTCTTTTAATATTTTAAGCGGATCTTCTGTACGAACTTGATCTGACATAAGTACGGTATAATCAGCAAGTCTTCCAGAGATTTCTCCCATAACTGGTCTTTTGGCGGCATCTCTATCACCACCAACACCCCAAGCACAAATGATTCTTCCTTTAGCATAGCTTTTAACAGCTGTTAGGATGCTTTCTAGACTTGATGGGGTATGGGCATAATCTATCATTATTGTAATTCCAAGTTTATTTGGAACTAGTTCACTTCTGCCAAGAACTTTTAAGTCTTTTAAAGCGTTTCTTATTTCATCTGCAGTAACATTAAAGAATGAACATACAGCAATTGATCCTGCAGCATTGTATATACTAAATCTTCCTGGAATACATGCTTCAACTTTTTCATCTTTTCCCATGTAATTAATGTGGAAATCAATATATGAATCAGTGATAACAACATTTGATGGATCAACTTTAAAATCAGATGGGTTATCCATAGAAAATGTTCTAATATCTTTATTAGGAAGTAATGCTTTTATAGTAGATACTTTTTCATCATCATTATTTATAACACAATGTTTTGAAATCTTAAGTAATTCTAATTTACAATTGAAATAATCTTCCATATTAGGATGCTCTTTTGGACTGATGTGATCTTCAGATAGGTTAGTAAATAAAGATACATCAAAGTCACAACCAGCAACTCTATATAATTTCATAGCTTGAGAAGAAACTTCTATTATAGCATACTCACAACCGGCTTCAACCATTTGAGATAAATATTTTTGAATATCCATACTTTCCGGAGTAGTTCTATCAGTTCCTTCAATTTTTTCATCGTTAATATAAAATGCGATACTACCAATTAAACCTACTTTAAAGCCATGAGATTGCAAAATAGACTTAATCATAAAGGTAGATGTAGTTTTTCCTTTTGTACCAGTAACACCGATTAATTTTAGCTTGTGAGAAGGATTGTCATAGAATTCACATGACACCTCGGCTAAAGCTTTTCTAGTATTTTCAACTGATATTACAGGAATATTGTAGATGCTGTTTATTTCATTTACATCTACGTCAGGTTCAACAATTAATGCTATTGCACCATTTGAGACTGCATCTTGTATAAATTCAATCCCATTTTTGGTAAAACCATTAATTGCAAAAAATAATCCTTTCTTTTCTATTTTTCTTGAGTCTGAATGTATGTTAGTTATATCTAAATTTAGATCGCCAACTTTGTTTTTAACATCGACTTTGGAAATTAATCTTTCAAGTAACATATAAATATCCCTCCATTTCCTCAAGATTTTTCATAGGGCAATTATATAACTTTTTTTTATTATTTGTAAAGATAAAAAAAGCAAAACCGCCCGATTGCTCGGGCGGCCTGCAAGGAAATTGTTTCCTCGTTACACATTAGGGGAGTAATAAGGATATTAAAACCCTAATCACAATGATGGCCCCAATGATAACGAAGATAATTGACCAGTGTCGTCTTATAAGATTCATCAGATACACAAATGGCACGTAAAAAATCAGAAACCAAAAGGGCATCAGGATCAAGAAGACAATGGCCGCAAACCAGAAACTGTCAAGCAGTCCCGCCATTGAGGTCACCCCCTTTTCTATGTAATTTTAATCATTATACCATTTTTTTTAACAAAAATAAAGTCCTATTATTTTATGTTACAAAAATATTTCAAAATCTTTTCAATTTGTTAAATTTTCTATAGACTTTTTGAAAAAATTTATATATAATGAAGTAAATTTTTGAAAATGGGAGGCAATTTTTATATGTATGAGAGAAGTGCAATCGTACTTGAAAGATATTTTGAAGATCTTTTAGATTATGCATATGAATGTAATGTTAAAGATAATTACTTGAATTATTGCGAACTAGTTGAAAAACTAGAGAAATATCAAACTAATTATCAAAAAGAGTATGCTGCAAATTTAGACTTCACTGAAACACTAAAGAAAATAAAAGCGATTCAATTAAATCAAGAAAAAGCATATAAAAAGAGTGCGAAACTAGAGTATAGTAGAAATCTGCTATTTAACAACATCGAGAATAAAGCTGAAGATATAAGAAAAGCTATAGAGAAGATCGAATTAGATGTTGAAAAGAATGCAGATGACCAAGTAGCATTAAAAGAACAATTCTTGTCTTTAATAGATGAATATAATGATAAAAGATTTGAGCTATCTAAATGTAAAAGATATAAAAAGATGGCAGAAAACGATTATAATGAAATCTATGAAAAAACAAGAGATAATTTTGATGGAATAACTCCTGATACAATTTCAAAAATTAAATCATTCTCTAAGTATAAAAACGAAGATGATATCGTTGAAACACTTGAAGAAAATGGTAAAGATGAAAGAATCCCATTTAACGAAGACGTTATGATTAATGCAACAAGATTTGGAATTGAGATTGCAAAAAAAGAAGCTGCTATATATCTTGTTGTATATGATAAGATGACTAAACTTTTAGCAGATATTGATAATGGTAGTGCAAGAATAGAGCTACACAAAAAATATTTAAGAAATGAAAGAGCAAAAATTGATTTCTTAATGGCTGCTAAAAACTACTTAGTTCAATTCTTAGATTATGAAAGAATGACAGTTATCCATGGAAGAAAGTCTCATAATAGATTAATGGCTGAAGCATGTGAAAACTTCAACAATGATATAGTTCAAATAAATAACCTTTATGAACTACTATTAAAAGAAACAACTAATAAAGCAACAAAGAAAGCTTATAAAGAGCTTTATAATAAGTCATATCTTTCTGATATCAAACAAAAAGAAGAAAGATTCAAGAAAGAAAAGAACAGAGTTAACTTAAATACAGCTACATTAATTAATTCAAACTATTGGAGAATAGAAGGAATCAGAAACATATATCAAGTATTCTACTACAATGTATCTGATGTATTTGGAAGAGATGTTCAAGAATATGACCTTCCAAAAGACTTCTCAGATGATGATATTGATTCAACAGTAGATGATGATATAGTAAATCAAGACATTGAGGATACAGCACCACAAGAAGTAATCCCATTCTTCGTAGATGATGAGGCTGCACAAGAACAAAAACCTCGTAAGAGAGGCAGACCAGCTAAGAAGAAAGTTGAAGATGATATGCCAGATACTTCTATAAGAGCAAGAAAAGAAAAAGAAGCTTATGCTCAAGTAGAAGATGATGACGATGAAGAAGAGGATCAAGAAGACATTATTGAAGAAGAGGAAGAAGTTGAAGAAGATCCACAAATCGTAAAATACAAAGCAAAAAGAAAACCTATAGTCCAAGATGAAGACGACGATGAAGATGAAGACGAATCAAGACCATTTAGACTAGATGATGAAGACTACGACGATGACGAGGAAGAAAATGAAGATGAAGAAGATGATTACGAAGAAGACTACGATGAGGATGAAGACGTAGAAGAAGAGGAATCAGTTTTCGATTCATATGGCAGTTCAAAGATTAATTCATACGACGACATCTTAAATAAGGGTATAAAAGAATTTTCAAGTGATTCATTTGATAATGATGACTTTGATATATTCGGAGAGAAATATAAAGATGTTAATTTCGATATCGATGTTCTACCAGCAAAAATAAAGAGACAAAAAGTAGTTGACGGAGATATAGAAGATGAGAAGAAAGGATTCTTCGAACCAATCACTATAGATGAGGAAGAAGAACCAATTATTCCAAATAACAACTTTAGACCAGTCGAGGATCTTGATGATGACATAGAAGATATAACAATTCAAGAGATTCCTAAAAAACCTAGTGTTTTCAAGAAGTTGAGGAGAGCAAATCCTCCAAAAAATATGAAAAACAACAACGATATATGGTAATAAAAAAAGAAAGCATTTCATTTTGAAATGCTTTTTTTACATAAATTTAACAATATTGGTATTGTATTGGCTCCTAAATGGTGCTATAATAACAAGTGATAAATTAGGGGGAAAGGAGAAAAAAATGAATCAGATTTTAGTTTCTGAAAAATTGTATATTACACCAGAACTAAAAAGGAAAAAAAGAATGTACAAAATAGACTTCTTTATTTCCATCTTTTTGATTGCCATTTTATTCTCTTATTATATATACGCTGAATATGATAAAAACAAGAACGAAGAGATTTCTCAAGAGATTTTATCAAGCTTAACATTTGAAGATAACGTAAGTGATGATACTACAATTAAGTTCTCAAACAATGCAGTTGTAGTTGTATTAAATACAGAAGATCCATTAGAAATTATCTATTCAAAACCAGTTGAAGAACAAAATCCAAATGATAATATTGAATGGCTTGAGACTTCATCAGGAACAAGATATTACATAGTAGGTACAGTAAGCATTCCATCAATAGATTGTAAGTATCCAATTATAAATGATACAACAGAAGAGCTTTTAAAGATTTCACCATGTAAGTTCTGGGGATGCGAACCAAATGAAGTTGGAAACTTCTGTATAGTTGGTCACAACTATAGAAGTAGTAAATTCTTCAGTAATGTACCAGATGTATCACTTGGAGCAAAGATTAATATAACAGATATAACAGGAAGAACATTAACATATAAAGTATATGATAAGTATATTGTTTCTCCATACGATACAACATGTACATCACAAAGAACAAATGGATTAAAAGAAGTAACACTTATTACATGTACAGATGATTCTAAACAAAGAGTTATCGTAAAGGCAAGGGAAGATATAGAATAAATAAAGCTTTATAAATAAAAATAAAGCTTTATTTTTTTGTGTCATAAACTAGGAATTATTATCGATTTGTCTATAAAGCCTAAAATAACAATACATATTTTTGATAAAATAAAAAAGCAAAAGGACAAAAAGACAATTCTTTTTCATTATTTATTGAGTTATTAAGAAATAAAATTACTTTCTGAATTACAAAATAACTTTATTTGTCAAAAAAGAGATGAAAAGTATAAGAGTAAAAATTAAGAACAATTCTCGATTTGCTTTAAAACACTATAAAAATTAGGATGTAATTTTAATAAATTCAATTTTTAATCAAAAAGTAACTATAATGTAATCGAAAACATGTATCCTATATTGAAGTAATAAAAAGTGATTTAACATGTTTTTAATATAAGAATGGTAACATAATAAAAGTGGAAAAATCTTCTAAAATAAAGAGATTCCAATTTTGTGAACATAAAATGTAATCGTTTGACAACAAATCCCAATTTGCTAAAATTATAATTGTAAAGTGTATTTACATTTTAATGATATGCAAATGGAGGGACATAAGAATGAAAGTAATCAAAAGAGATGGAAGAAAAGTTGACTATGATAGCGATAAAATAGTAATTGCAATAAGTCAAGCAAACAGAGAAGTTGGAGGAAAAGATAAAATATCAAGATCTTCAATTGAGTTTATCACAAAGTACATTGAAAGTTTAAATAAACCAACAATGACCGTAGAAGAAATACAAGATATCATTGAGAAAAAGTTAATGGAATTTGGTAAATTTACTCTTGCTAAAAAATATATACTTTATAGAGAAAAGCATGCCCAAATAAGACAAGCTAACTCTACAGATGAATCAATCTTAAGTCTAGTTAGAAACTCAAACAAAGATACAATGGAAGAAAACTCAAACAAGAATGCATATTTAGCAGCAACTCAAAGAGATTTAATTGCTGGAGAAGTATCAAAAGATATAACAGATCGTTTAATTCTTCCAGAAACAATAGTTAAAGCACATAATGATGGTGTGCTTCACTTCCACGATAAAGATTACTTTATTCAACCAATTCATAACTGCTGCTTAGTTAACATTGGTGATATGTTAGACAATGGAACAGTAATGAATGGAAAAATGATTGAAACTCCAAAGAGCTTTGGCGTAGCATGCACAGTTGCAACACAAATAATAGCTGCTGTAGCATCTAACCAATATGGTGGCCAATCAATAGATATTCGCCACTTCGGTAAATACTTAAGAAGAACATTTGATAAAGCATATAAAAAGAGATTCTTAGTATATATAGAAAAAGGATATTCTAAAGAAGAAGCTGATGAGAGAGCAAAAGAAGATGCAGCAGAAAGAGCAAAAGAAGATCTAGCTGCAGGTGTTCAAACAATTCAATATCAAATTAATACACTTATGACAACAAATGGACAAAGCCCATTTGTAACAATATTTATGTATTTAGATGAAAGTAATGAATATATAAATGAAATAGCAATGATTATAGAAGAAATTCTAAATCAAAGATTACAAGGTATAAAAAATGAAGCTGGTGTATATGTAACACCTGCTTTCCCAAAACTAATATATGTTCTTGATGAGAATAATAATTTATCAGGTGGAAAATATGATTACTTAACAAAACTTGCAATTAAATGTTCTGCAAAGAGAATGTATCCAGACTATATCTCAGCTAAACAAATGAGAGCAAACTATGAAGGAAACGTATTTAGCCCAATGGGATGTAGAAGTTTCTTAGCTCCTTGGAAAGATGAGAATGGAAACTATAAATTCGAAGGAAGATTTAATCAAGGTGTTGTAAGTATTAACTTACCTCAAATAGGAATCATAGCAAATGGAAATGAAGAAAAATTCTGGAAACTATTTGATGAAAGATTAGAGCTTTGCAAAGAAGCATTAATGTGCAGACATAAAGCTCTTCTTGGAACAAGAACTGATGTTAGCCCAATTCACTGGCAATATGGTGCACTAGCAAGACTTCCAAAAGGTGAAACAATAGATAAACTATTATATGGTGGATATTCATCAATTTCATTAGGTTATATAGGATTATATGAAGTAACTAAATTAATGAAAGGTGTAAGCCACACTGAACCTGGTGGAACAGAATTCGCATTACAAGTAATGCATCATATGCAAGATAAGGTTAAACAATGGAAGAAAGAAACTAATATAGGATTCGCACTATATGGTACTCCAGCAGAAAGCTTATGCTATAGATTTGCTAGAGTAGATAAAGAAAAATTCGGAGATATCAAAGATATCACTGATAAAGGATATTATACAAATTCATATCACATAGATGTTAGAGAAAAGATAAATGCGTTTGATAAATTAACATTTGAAAGCCAATTCCAACCAATTTCAAGTGGTGGTGCTATATCATATGTTGAGATACCAAACATGCATAACAACTTAGAAGCATTAGAAGAATTAGTAAAATTCATATATGATAATATTCAATACGCTGAATTTAATACAAAATCAGATTATTGCCAAGTATGTGGATATGATGGCGAAATAAGAATAAATGAAAACAATGAGTGGGAATGCCCACAATGTGGAAATAAAGACCACAAGAAGATGAATGTAACTAGAAGAACATGTGGTTACTTAGGTGAGAACTTCTGGAATGTTGGAAAAACAAAAGAAATCAAATCAAGAGTTCTACACATATAATACGAAAGAATAAATAGAGGAGACTCTAAAAGCCGTTTGAATTAAATATACTTCTTCAAACGGCTTTTTTTAGAAAGGGTGATGACATGAATTATGCAGATATTAAAACAGTAGACATACAAGACGGAACGGGTATTAGAGTTTCTTTATATGTTAGTGGATGTCATTTTCACTGTAAAGGATGCCACAATCAAGAAGCTTGGGATTTTAATTATGGTAAAAAATTTGATGATTCAACAATTGATTATATATTAGAACTTTTAGATCATAGTTACATAGCAGGGCTTTCACTTTTGGGCGGTGAACCAATGGAGCTAGTTAATCAACAAGAACTACAAAAACTAGTTAAAAGGGTTAAAGAAAAGTTCCCAAACAAAACTATATGGTGTTATACAGGATATGATTTTGAAAATGATATTATGAATGATATGTATGGAAAGCATGATTTTACAAAGAATATGCTTAAATACATAGATATAATGGTTGATGGTCAATTCATAGAGGATAAAAAATTAGTAGACTTAAAGTTCAGAGGATCAACTAACCAAAGAAAGATTGATGTACAAAAATCATTGTCAGAAGGAAAGCTTGTAAGGCTCATGTTTGGGGATGAAGAACGTTATGAGAATAAAAATACTGATATTTTTAAGGAATTAACTCTTGAAAAACCGGAAGAAAAGATAGAAAATATAGATAGAATCAAAGAAAAAAATACAACAAGAATTATCGAAATGCAGGCTCCAAAGGAGGGTATGGTAATTGATATAGAAAATCCTGAGAAGGTTGCAGCCGATAAGATTACTGAAGGTGGCCCGGAGGATTTAAACTAAGAGTTTATAGGTTTATCTAGGTAGTATCTACCAAAAACCTAAATATATATAAAAAGGGAAGAAAAAATGGAAAAGTTAAAAGTTTTTTCATGTAGCGACTCAGCTGAACAATTTACAGATCAAATTTGCAAGTACTTATCAATCGAGAAAGGCCAAATCTCAAGAATGAAATTTAAAAATGATAATAATTTCGTTCAAATACTTGAAAGCGTCAGAGACAGGGATGTGTTTTTGGTTCAAACAACAGAACCACCAGTAAACGAAAGAATAATGGAACTTTTAATTACTATTGATGCAGTAAAAAGAGCATCAGCAAAAAGAATAACAGTTGTACTACCATACTATATGTATGCTAGATCAGACAAAAAAGATCAACCAAGAATTCCAGTTACAGCAAAACTATTTGCACAATTAATTGAAGCTGCTGGAGCAAGTAGAGTATTAACTTGTGATTTACACAATAAAGCTATTCAAGCATATTTTAATATCAACTGTGATGTTTTAACAGGACAATCACTATTAGAGAAATACTTTGATCAAAAAAATCTAGAAAATATAGTCGTTGTAGCAACAGATGCAGGAAGTTCAAAGAAAGCATATAAATATGCTAAACATTTCAACTGTCCAATCGCATTAGTAGATAAAAGAAGAGACGGAAATGATGATAGAGCTATCTCAACTAACGTAATTGGTGATGTTAAAGACAAAACAGCATTAATATTTGATGATGAAGTAGATACAGCGGGAACTATAATGGAAACAGTTGAAGTATTAAAGAAGTTTGGTGCAAAAGATATATATGTAGGATGTACACATGGAGTATTATCAGGACCAGCTATTGAAAGACTTCAAAACTCAAAAATCAAAGAATTAGTAACAACAAATACAATTCCACTTCCTAAGGAAAAACAAATAAAGAAAATTGTAGTAGTATCAATTGCAGAGCTATTCGGAGAGGCAATAAAAAGAATTCACGAAGAAACTTCAATTGGAGAATTATTTGAAGGAAATTAAGTATTGACAATTTAACCCTTTGAATGTATAATATTTTACAGTTAAGCGAGTCAAGAGGATATTTATGCATTAAAATAAAATCCCACAAGATGTTTTTTAAGCTTCGGAAGGAGGGGAAAAAATAATGTCAGAAGTTAAAGTTAATAATGGAAATATAGAAGATGCTCTAAAGAGATTTAAAAGACAATGTGCTAGAAATGGCGTTCTTCAAGAAGTTAGAAAAAGAGAACACTATGAAAAACCTAGCGTAAAAAGAAAAAAGAAATCAGAGGCTGCTAGAAAGAGAAAATTTTAATTAGAGAATAAAAAATAGATAGATTTTTATAATCTATCTTTTTTTTATCAAAAAACGAAAATTATGTAAATTGATACTATAATGTATATCACCGTAAGAGAAAAATATCAAAATGTTGTATTGTTACAATTGTGTAACAGCCAAAAACCGCAAAAAATCATAAAAAATTGTCAAAAAAACCATTAAAATTAACATAATCTATTGATTTATTGGCGAAAATGTAATATAATTGATATGTACATTGTAAAATCTATGCCTCTAGCAATTACGGCCACAAGCCATTGCAAGCTAGTTGACATTAGATTTTAATAAGATAAAATATACTATATAATAATATAAGTATGTAAAGGAATAAATAGAATAAGGAAGGTAGATTATATGTTTAACAAGAAAATTGCGAAAATTTCTTTAGTATTGGCAGTTTTATTAACAATTTTATTGCCATACACAACACCAGTATTTGCTGTTACATTAACAAAAGATTCACAAACAGCAAAACTTAAAATCCTATTTGCTCATGAAGGAGGACCAGAATCTTCAAGAACTTTACCAGAAGATCTTAAAGAAATCTATGATGAAAGCCAATATGAGTACAAAGTAGGAGCAAAATCTGTTTATAAAATAGTAACAGATGATTTAGATTATTCAAACACACTATATTGTTTAGACGCTGCTAAACAATTCCCAGGTGTAGTAAATGGAACAAATCAATCATTAGACTACAAAAATGTAGGTGATTTAGCAGATCCAACACTTGAAAGTGTTATGAGCTTACATTTAAGTACAGCAAGAGCAACAGATAGCGCAAAATGGACAAAAAATTATAGAGCTGTAATGTGGTTATTAGATAACTTCTATCTAAAAAAGATCGCTACAGACACAAAGAATAGCTATCTAGAAAAAGCATTTGCAGATAATGAATTAAATTATTCAATAGATCAAGTTAAAGCAATATTAACAGATGATGATATAGAAGTTGTACAACAATTTGCTATTTGGTATTTTACAAATAACGATACTGCAGACTTCAATAAAACAACTTTACCAGCAGTTTCTTTAAAAATGCATGATATAGAAAATGCTCAAGTTGTTGACTATGCATCATTTGCAGATGTTGATAGAGAAAAATATGGAGATCGTCAAGCATTAGCTAACATCTTATATCAATACTTAATTACTGAAGCAGGAAAAGCAACAGGTGAAGAACCAACAACAGTAACATATCCTGCTATTGAAAAAGTTGGAGCTAAAGCTGCAAAGAGCGATAACTACTATGTAGCTGGACCATTCAAAGTAAAATCAGGAACAGCAGCTCCTTCAGAATATACTTTAAAAGTAGTTGATCAAAACAAGAATGAAATTCCAAGATCAGAATACAAAATAGTTATTGGAGGACAAGAGACATCAAAGAATGTAACAGAAATATTTGATACCGAATATTATATTTATATTCCTAAAACAAATACAACAATTTCTAGTGTAGGATTAAGCTTAAAATATAATAAATATGAAACATACAATACACTATGGAAATGTACTACATCAGAAAATGATGATGTATATCAACCAGTAGTTCTTATAACAAAAGAACAAACACCATTCGAAGATGAACAAATCGTAGTATTAGATAAAAATGAACCAGACTTAGCATTAAGAAAATATATAATTAAAGTAAATGATACTTCAATTGATAGAAAACCAACAGTTGACGTTACAAAATTAAAAAACGGAACATCAACAACAGCTGAATACAAACATGCTAAGAACCCAGTACAAATTGGTGCTGGTGATACAATTGTATTTGAAATTAGAGTATATAATGAAGGTAACGTAGAAGCTACAGGAATTGAAATAGTTGATGCATTACCAACAGGATTAGAATTAGTTGAAAATAGTGAAATTAACTCAATCTATGGTTGGGAACCACTTTCAACAGATCACGCTAATAATACAATATATAAATCTACATATCTAAAAGATAGAAAATTAGATGCTTTTGATAAAGCTACAGGAACAACATTAGATAGTGCTTATGTACAAATGGAAGTAAAAGTAAAAGATAATGTTGTATCTTCAAAAGTTTTAACAAACATCGCTGAAATCGTTGCTCCTAAAGAAGATCGTGATTCAGATGCAGGAAACAACGACTATACAAAGAATGATTATGATCAATCAAACTACAATGGAAGTAGAGAAAATGATGGTAAAGATTTATCAGATAAAACACATTACTATCCAGGTAGAGAAGATGATGATGACTTCGAGAAATTAGAAGTTAAAGGAAAAGCATTTGACTTAGCTGCAAAGAAATTTGTAACAAAAGTAAATGGAAAAACAGTTACACCAAATAGAGCACCAGAAGTTGATGTAAAACCATTACAAAGAGGACAAACTGATGCTGATTACAAGACAGTTAAATCACCACTTGTTGTAAAACAAGGTGATGTTATCACATATACAATTAGAGTATACAATGAAGGAGAAGTTGACGGATATGCTGAAACAGTTGCTGATTACATTCCAGAAGGTTTAGGATACCTAGTTCAACACAAGACAAACGTTAATAACGCTTGGGCAATTCCTTCAGATGCAAAAACAGTTAAACTTTCAACAATAAAGAACGGAACACTATACTTAGGTGCTGCTGATTTCGAAGGAGTATCAAGCCTAGGTGATGCAGAAGTTCTTCAAGGAAAAGCAAAAATAACATCAAGTAAATTAAAATCAAATGACACAGATACAAAGAATTTAATCACAGCATTTGATAAAGAAAAAGGAACAACTTTAGCATATAAAGATATTGAAGTAGTATGTCTTGTTATTGCTGATCAAGTAAACAATAACAACTTTAGAAATATCGCTGAAGTAACAAATAATTCAAATAAAGATAGACAACCAGTAGAAGATATAGATTCTACACCAAATACAGTTAATCCAGATAACTACCCAGATGGTGAGAAGAGACCAGACGGAACAAAACAAGATGATAACGACTATGAAAACTTAACAACAGTTCCAGATGAAAAATTCGACCTAAGCTTAGAGAAATTCATTACTAAAGTTAATGATAAAACAATCTCAGGTAGAGAACCAAAATTAACAAAGACAACAGAAGGAAATATTAAATTCACAAAAACAACAGATCCATTAGCTGTTGAGAATAATGATTTAATTACATATACAATTAGAGTATACAATGAAGGAACTAAAGCTGGTTACGCAGCTGAAGTTAAAGATAATATCCCAGCCGGACTTGTATTTGTAGCAGACAATTCTACAAACAAACAATATGGATGGAAGATGGTTGATAAAGATGGAAACGTAACAACAGATGCTAAACAAGCAGTTGCAATCGTTACTGACTACTTATCAAGAGAAAAAGGAACAAACAACTTATTACCAGGATTCAATCCAAGTGATGATGTTTCAAAAGTTCCATACAAAGATATTCAAGTAGTATTCAAAGTTGACCAAGGTGCAGTAGGAAGTGATAGAAAAGCAATCAACATTGCTGAGATATCAAAAGATACTGACGAAAATGGAAACGAAGTTGATGATAAGGATTCAAGACCAAACAACAATGATCCAAAAGAAGATGATATCGATCAAGAAGTTGTAAAAGTTAAAGTATTCGACTTATCATTAAAGAAAGAATTAGTAAAAATAATTGTTACAGAGGATGGAACAACAAGAGAGATTGCAGTTAACTCATCAATATTACAAAAAGTTGAAATTCACAGAAAGAGAATTAAAACAACTACAGTTAAGTTTGTATACAATATAACAGTTACAAACGAAGGTGAGATTGCAGGATATGCAACAGAAGTTAAAGATTATATCCCAGCAGGATTACAATTTAACGAATCTGAGAACTCTCAATGGAAGAAATCTGGTGACAATATAATTACAACTAATGCTTTAGCTAATACATTATTACAACCAGGACAATCTGCTTCAGTTCAAGTTACATTACAATGGATTAACGGAGACAACAACTTCGGATTAAAGAGAAATGTAGCTGAAATAAGCAAAGACAAAAATGATAGCAATACACCTGATAAGGATTCAACTCCAGATAACAAAGTTGAAACTGAGGATGATATAGATAATGCTGAAATTATGTTACAAATTTCAACAGGTTCTACACCAACATATATTGCACTTACAACAACAGTACTTGCAATATTAGCAACAGGTGTTGCATTAATTAAGAAATTCGTATTAGAATAAACATATAATTTTAGGAAGATGAACTTATAAAGTTCATCTTCTTTTTTGCTTAAAAATAATTGATTTTTTAAATTTGCAGTTGTTTACATTAAAAATGCTATATGATATAATCAATGCTGAAGTATGAAAATAAGGTGGTATAAGAATGAACCAAATTTTAGACTATAATCCAAATAAAAGTGCAGGAAAAGGTCCGTCAACAAAATCTGACATAATTGTTAGAGTTTTTGCAGTTCTATTAGCATTATTTGCTGTAGCTCTTCTTGCTAGTGGAGGATACAAGCTATATACCTCTAAAATGGAAGAGAAGAAAATTGAAGAGCAAGAAAACAGCTCAAAAGCAGATATTGTAATAACAACAGACGAGAACAACAAAACTGTTCAGATTTCAGTTACACATGATAAAGTTATAAAGACTGTAACATACATGTGGGATTCAGAGATGGATAAGTCTAAAGACGGAAATGGAGAAACAACTATTAGCTTTGACATACCTTTACTTCAAGGTGATCATAAACTAACGGTTATTGTAACAGATATGGATGGTAATGAAACAAAGAAAGTAGAAAACATACAGACAGAATCAGGAGTTGATGCAATTCCTCCAACTATCGACGTACAAGTAACACCTGAAAAGAAACTACTAATAACAGCAAAAGACGATGTCGAAATGGCATATATTACATATAGATGGAACGAAGATGAAGAAGTTCAGATTGCAGTAGATGAAAACCAAGAGGATAAAACAACTATTGAATATACAATTGATATTATGAAAGGTGTTAATAGCTTAAGAGTTATAGCTGTTGATGCTTCACCAAAGTCAAATACAGGTAAATTCTTTGAAACATACACTGGTGTAACAAAACCAGATGTTAAGATTACAATTGCATCAGACAAAAAATCAGCTAACATCTATTGCTCACATGAAGATGGATTAAAGAGAATTAAGCTTTCATTAAACGGACAAGATTATGATGTAGATATAGGACAAGGAAATCCAAAAGAAGCATCATTTGATATACAATTAGGAGACGGACAAAACACAATCAAAGTAACAGCAACAACAACTGAAGAAACAGAGACAGTTGCTGAAGAGACAGTTGATAATACACCTGAGAATCCAGAAATAGTTGCAACAATCGAGCAACCAGCTGATTCTGGAGATAAAGTAACTTTAACAGGTAAATGTCAATCAGGTATTGCAGCAGTTAAATTAAACGTAAATGACGTTGATTATACTATAGATATAGGAAATTCAAATCCAACAGATATAACATTTGACTTTGAATTATTGGAAGGAAATAACAAGATAACATTTGTAGTTGTTTCAGTTAATGGTGCTGAACAACAAGTTGTAAAAGAATTTACACGTTAAGATAAAGTAGGGGAGAATATGACTCACGAGATTTATATTATTGATAATGAAAATGAATTAATTAAATTATTAAAAGAGAGCTTCAGAAGAGAGTTAGACGAGTACATATTTAAGACAATAAATGCCTCTGAGATAGAGGTTGCATTAAGAAATATCCCATCACTATTAATAGTTGATGAAGATACTTCAGATGTAAACATTGTGGAGTTTTGTAAAAACATTAGATCTAACGAGGATAACTCTATCACACCTATTATAGTTGTAAGCTCAAATAAAGACAGAGATCATATTGTAAGTGTACTAAAAACGGATGTTGAGTACTTTATCAAAAAACCAGTAAACGACGAGTATTTCTATTATACAATCAAAAATATAGTGGGGCTTCTAGCTAAAAACAGAAGAATAAGCCCACTTACAGGACTTCCTGGAAACGTTCAAATTCAAACAGAAATGAAGAAAAGACTACTAAACAAAGAAAGATTTGCTATAGTATATTTTGACTTAGATAACTTTAAAGCGTATAATGACGTATATGGTTTCTCAAATGGAGACGAAATAATAAAATTTACAGCTAGAACTATAACTAAACATATTCATCAATTAGAAAATGGAAATTCATTTATTGGGCATATCGGTGGCGATGACTTTGTAGCTATCATAATGCCAACAGATTACGATAAATTGTGCCAAAATATTATAGCAGAATTTGATAAATTTGCTGTTGATTATTATAATGATGACGATGTCGAAAGAGGATATGTTGAAGTTGCAAATAGACGTGGAATCATCGAACAATTTCCACTAACGACAATTTCAATTGCAGTCTTAGAAGTAGACTCAAAGATTTATAAAAACACACTAGAAATTGGTGAAATGGCAAGCCAAATTAAACATAAAGCAAAGACAGTTTTAGGAAGCTCATATGTAATAAATAGAAGAAGATTTTAAAATAGTTAGAAGGCGTACAAATATGTACGCTTTTTTTATTGAATAAAACTATAGTAAATGATATGATTAGCCAAGAGAGGAAAATAATATGAAAAGATCAGGATTTGTTTTATTATTTGTATTAGGTTTAGCTGGTTTTACATTTTTTGCTGTTAAACTAACTAAAGGAACCCCGGATTTTTATAGCATAGTAGCTGTATTTGGTTTATTATGGGCAATTATGATTAGAATACTAATTGCTTTTGGTCAAGAAGCATATTATAGAAAAGACATAGATGAAAAAGGTGAACTAAAATATGCAATAGTAACAAAAATATTCAATGATGGTGGTATATCTAATATTAGAGAGGGAGCAAGTTCAATAAAATTATTTACAATTGATGTTATTGTCTATGACGGCGAAAAAACATTTAAAGCACTTCAACAAGTTGAAACTGTTCCAAGAGGTTTAAAAGCGGGAAAAATAATTCAGCTTAAGACCTACAAAAAGATAATTAAAGTAACAGAGGAATCTTTAAATTGCGAACCACCACAGGATATTGTTGATGTGCTTGAAAAGGCTGGAAAGAATAAAATAAATATAAGAGATATAATTCCAGTTGGAGAAACATTTTTTATCAGACAAGATTATATCCAACAATACGTAGATGAACATGGTTCAGCTATAGTAGGAATATATTCGGAAGAAGTAAAAAACAATAAGATAAATAGAAAAACAGGGTTTAATACCCAGTATTATGAGAATGGATACCATTATATAAGAGCTGACTTAGCACTAGAACCATTCCTTCATACATTTAGACCAGAGTAATAATACATATTATATAAATTGATTTTCTTGAAAATTATATATATAATTTATGTATTGATGGAGAGAACAAAAGATGTTTAAGAGTAAGAAAGTATATTTAATTCCAATAATAGGCTTTTCAATGATAATCCTAGTAAGTGCACTACTTGTTAGCTTGCCTTACTTTAATTATGGTGGAGTATCATTTAGAGAAGCTCTTTTCATGTCGACTAGTGGGCTTACTACTACTGGTTTTATTAAAAGACCAATAGTTGAGACATATAATTTTTGGGGGCAATTAGTATTTGCTGTAGAGATGGAAATTGGAGCCCTTGGATTTATTATATTTATCTCTTACTTTTGGATTGCAAGAAATAAGAAGATAAAAATGTCAGACCTATTGGTGCTTAGTGACAGTATCAATAGTGAACAGTTTAACATTATAAACGAACAAACGAAATTTA
>JAEEGL017132863.1_pt1 | contig 21378 bp, 13 predicted proteins | sample 9134231 | NCBI WGS metagenome assembly JAEEGL01 (sample SAMN16246548, study PRJNA631951) | gut metagenome | biome: gut microbiome; feature: rumen; material: fiber-attached | host: Bos | place: Iran: Karaj | collected 2018-10
CTTTAAGATCATTTCTTGATAATTCATAGCAAATCGTTTTTTGTAAAGCAAAAACATCAAGACCTCTTTTAACATCAATTAAAATAGCGTTTTGTCCAAAATATTCATTATTACCTAATTTTCTAATTTCTTTTATTCCAATTCTACAAGAAACTAAACCTTCTTTGATAATATATAATGTATTTCCAACTTCTCCTCTAAATATTATTTGATCAGAAGGTTGAAATTCAATTAATTTTATTTTCTGAGCAACATTATATTTAGAAACATTATCTAAAGATTTAAATATTGAAATTGTATTTAAAAAATTAAATCTTTCTTTTAATATACTTTCATTTATTCGCTTTAATATATCTCTAAAACTTTCTCCGTCTATAATAAATACTTCTACATTTTCTATACATTTTAATGTTTCTTCTCTTTTTTTTTGAGTTATTAAACTTAATTCACCAAAACAATTCCAAGGAAAATATTTTTTCTTTTTTTTCCCTTCAATTGAAGCTTCTACTTTACCAGAAGCTAAAATATAAAAAAAATTTCCTTCATCTCCTTCTTCATATAATATTCTCCCTTTTGGAAAAGAGAAAAAAATTAATTCATTTAATATTAAATTCAATACTTCATTAGTAATATCTTTAAATAAAAAATGATTATTTAATGACTTTCTTATATTTATTTCTTCTTCATTTGTCATTATATGTCCCATTCCTGATAAAGATAAATTTTTTATTTTTTCTTCTTCTTCTTTTTCATTTATTTTTAATAATCCATTTTCAGAATTTTTTATTGACACATTCATTGAACTTTTTGTTCCTTTTTTTGATATAATAAATTGACTTATTGTTTTTTTATGTTGATATATTTCATTTAATATTGCTTCTCCACTTTTTAAATTTAATGAATTTTTATCTATGCATAAACTTCTTATTCTCTTTTCTCTTCTTTTAAAATTTATATTTTCTTCCTTATTCCCATTTGATAATTTTTCTTCTTTAAAATTTATTTTCTTTTTTATTTTTTTCGAATTTGGGGAATTATTATTTTCTTCGATATTTTGATTTAATATTGTTTGAATTTCTCTTCCTTTTTTTATTTCTTCGGTCACATTTATCACATTTCCATTTTCTACTTTTATTTCTGCGTAATTTGGATTTTTACCTATTTTTTTAATTATATTTTTTTAAATACCTTTACATATACATGTACCTGATTGACCCATTTAAATATTTTATTTTTTTTATTTATTTATTTTTGATAAAAATATAATATCATAAAACACAATTATTTTTTAAAATAATTTTCTAAAAAATTTATTAAACTGTTATTTTTATTATAAATTAATTAATTTCATTATAAAACAGAATAATCGATTTTTAAATAATTTAACATATAATTTCTTTACTGAATAAATTATAATAAAAAAATAATAATAAAAATTTCAAAAAATAATAAAAACACATTAATGGAAAATAAAATAAAAATAATAAAATCTTGCAGAAATTTCATTTAAAATAAAAAAAAATAAATATAAAAGAAAAAAAAATAAAAAAAAAAAAATGAGTCACGAATCAAATTCTCATAAAGAAGAAAATAATAAAAAAGGAAATTCTTCAAACGAGAATTCAGAATCAGAGAGTAAAAAAACATCAGATAAAAGAAACGGTAAAAAAGCAGCATTTAGAAACGATACAAACTCTACAGAAAAAAGTACAAAGCAAATGATAGATAAATCAAAAGATATATTAGTTGACAATTTTGTAATATTAACAAAAATAGGAAACGGAGCATTTGGTCAAATATTTTTATCATATGATATGAGAGGAAATTCAGAAGTTGCAGTAAAAAAAGAAATTAAAAAAGGTCAAAAAACTGCACAAGTAAAAATAGAAAGTAGGATTTATCAAGAATTATTAAATATTCCTCAAGGTTTTGATTTAAGTGGAATATCTGTTATTAGTCAAGATATTATCCAAGGCGTCCCTAAATTTTATGGTGTTGGAGAATGTTTAGAGTTTTACTATTTAATTATTGAATTTCTAGGTCCTAATTTAATTGAATTATTAAAATATTGTGATAATAAAAAATTCAGTGTTATAACAGTAAGTTTATTAGCAATTCAAATGTTAAATAGAATAGAAAATTTACATAAACATAATTATATTCATCGTGATATTAAACCAGAAAATTTTTTAATAGGAACAGGACCAAATAGTAATATAGTAAATTTAATAGATTTTGGTTTAAGTAAAAAATATAAAAATCCAAAAACACATTCTCATATTCCATATCGTGAAGGAAGAACTTTAACTGGAACAGCAAGATATGTTTCAATAAATACTCATTTAGGAATTGAACAAAGTAGAAGAGATGATTTAGAAAGTATTGGTTATGTTCTTGTTTTTTTTTTAAAAGGTGTTTTACCTTGGCAAGGCTTAAAAGATGGAAAAGACAAATATACTAGAATTATGGAAAAAAAATTACAAATTCCTACTGAAATTTTATGCTTTGGTTTACCTGAAGAAATCACTGTTTATTTAAATTATTGTAAAAGTCTCAAATTCGAAGATAGACCTCATTATGATTATGTTAGAGGTTTGTTTTTAAGACTTTTAATTAATACATCTAATTTATATGGATTGACTAAAGATAATTTAAAATTTGATTGGTCTTATGAAGATAAAAAAAGCCTTTTGAAAATTTTCCAATCAAAAAAAAATGAATCTTATTTGGATTCTGATGCTAAGAAAAAACCTAATGAAAATAATAATTTATCTTTAATTAATGAAGAAGAAAAAAAAGAAGGTAATGATAGTATAATTCATACAAATAAAAATCAAAATGTAGAAAACAGTGAAAATTTAAGTGATAATAATAAAAATAATTCTGAAAGTGGAAATTCTGAATCTTCACAAGATTCACAAAATACTTTAAAATTTAATTTTAATGGAGCAGTACAAACAAAAGAAATAGAACAAGAAAATAATGTTGATTTCAATGATATTTTACATTCAATGGTTAATCAAGAAAAAATAGATAAATATATTGATGATATTATGATTAGTAATAGATTATCTAATAATAATGATATTAATGATAGAAATAAAAATAATGACAATGATGATATTAATAAGAATTTAACTTTTAAAAATAATAATGATAATAATCATCAAGATGGAGGCACTAAAATTGAAGAAAAAAGAAAAACAAAAGAAAATAATGATGATAGTCAAAAATTACATTTAACTTTAGAACCAAAACCCACAGTAACTAATTTCGATGAGCCTGAAAGTTTTGAAAAATCAATGAATAAAAACATTAATGAAAAAAAGGAAAATAATAAAATAAATAATAGGAATTATCGTTCTCCATTAAAGCATTTAAGTGATAAAGGTTTTAAACAAAAAGTATCATTAGTTCTTCAAAAAGAGCAATTAATAAAAATAAGTAAAAAACCAGTATCACAATTTTATCAAATTTTAGAAAATTTAGGTCAAGGAACATATGGAAAAGTAAAGAAAGTAAAACATAAACAATTAGGAGAAATAAGAGCAATGAAAATAGTAAATAAGAAATTATCTTCAAGTATGTATGAAATAGATATATTAAGGAAAATATCACATCCAAATATAGTAAATATATTTGAAATATTTGAAGATAAAAAAAAATATTATATAATAAATGAATTTTGTGATGGAGGAGAATTATTTTCAGCAATAGCAGAAAAGGGTTTTTTTACAGAATTAGAAGCAAATAAATTAATAAAACAAGTATTACAAACAATAAATTATTTACATTCTAATTGTATTGTTCATAGAGATTTAAAGCCAGAAAATATAATGTTAATGTCAAATGGAACAGATATAAAAGTAATAGATTTTGGAACAGCAATTGAATTACCAAAAAAAAAAAAATTAACTAAATTTATAGGAACAGCATATTATATAGCACCAGAAGTAATAAGTCAAAATTATGATGAAAAATGTGATATTTGGTCATGTGGAATAATATTATATATATTATTATGTGGTTATCCTCCTTTTAATGGTCCTTCTAATAATGATATTTATAGTGCTATTCAACATAGTAAATTATTATTTGAAAAAGAAAGTTGGAAAGAAATTTCAAAAGAAGCTATTTCATTAATTAAAAAAATGCTTGAAAAAAATCCTAGAAAAAGACCTAGTGCTGAAGAATGTTTAAACGATCCTTGGTTTAGTAATATTACTTTTAATAAAAGTGGAAGTAATTCAATAAATAAATTAGAAATTTTAGAAAGAATGGCACAATTTGTTCAACAAAATAAATTTAAACAAGCAGTTTTACAATTTATATCAACTCAATTTAATTTAAAGAAAGAAGAAGAAGAATTAAAACAAGTTTTTAAACATTTTGATAATGATGGTTCTGGTTTAATATCAAAGAAAGAATTTATAGAACAAATAGAAAATTTATATGGAGGAATAATAAGTGAAGAAATATTAAATCATTTTTTTTCAAGTTTAGATTTAGATAATTCAGGAACAATATCATATAATGAATTTTTAACAAGTGTTATTGATTCACAAAAAATTTTAACTGAAGATCGATTAAATAAAGCTTTTAAAATGTTTGATAAAGATGGAAGTGGTACTTTAGAAATTGGAGAAATTAAACAATTTTTTGGTGGAAATGATAAAACTTGGAAAAGAGTTTTAAAAGAAATTGATGAAAATGAAGATGGATGTATTGATTTTCAAGAATTTAAAAAAATGATGGTAGGGTTTAGTGCTGATGAAATTGTATGTGATAAAACTATGGGAAAAGAAGATATTGATAAACAAATTGATGGAGAAGATGAAGAATAAATTTAAGTTTTTTATTTTGTTTTATATTGTATTTTGTTTTTTTAATTGTTTTTCAATATATTTTGTGTTGATAAATTTTTTATTTTTTTCCAAATTTTAAATTTTTTTCCCAAATGGAAATTTCTTTTTATATTTTTCAATAATAATATTAATTCAATGGGAGGGGAAAATGAAAAAATAAATTATGAAATTCCTTTAAATAGGGGATTAATTAATAAAATATTATGTTTTATAAAAAAAACAAAAAAGAAGAATTGATATTAGATAAGTTGATAAAAATATTAAAACAAAGAAAAGAAGTAATTTTCTAAAAATTTTGAATCATTAAGTTCATAAAATAAAATATTGAATTTATCCAAGTTTTTTTAATAAATGAATCTTTTATTAAAGATAAAAATATAAATTATAAATATTTAGTTTTATTAAATAAAAAATTTAAAATTAATTAAAGTAATTGTTTAAATTAGTTTAAAAATTTAAATTAAGTTTTTTTGAATTATTTTTCTTTTGGTTTGAAAAATATTCATTATTATTTAAAGCATTTTTATTCATAAATTTATCTGTTATTTTATCATTTTGATCTTTAATAAAAATTTTACTTTTATCATAAGAATATTTTAAAGATTTAGGTTTTTTATAATTATTATTTATAGAACTATAATTTTTAAATCTATGATAAGAGCTTAATTCATTATACCATAATATATTATTATTTTTTGGATTTAAATTTTCTTTCGATAAATTTAAAAATCTATTATTTACTAAATTCTTTTGACTTAAATTATTATTTTCTAAATTTATTTTATTTGATTTTTCTAAAAAAAGAGTATTATTTTTCATTTCTGATTTTAAATCACTAATTTTTCTCATTAATCTTCCATTATCTTTATAATTTTGAAAAATATTATTTATTTGATTAAATTGAATATTTGAATGATTGTTTAAAAATTTATTTTTTTTCTCTTTTTGTCTTTTTTTCTTATCATTTATTTTAGAAAAAAATTTCTCATAATCAAATTCTTTATGTGGAACAATAAGTTTTTTATTTATAGTTATTTGAATATCATCAAATAAACTTTTTTTATTTAATTTTTTAATATCATTTATTCCTAAATCATTTAAAGATTTATTTATCATTTCTTTAATATCATCTTTTCTTTTTTTATCAAAATAACATTTGTTATTTTTATATTTTGGAGAAGAATAAGAAGTTTGTATTCTTCTTTGAATAATTATATCATTACTAGTGAAAATATTATTTTCTGATTTTCTGATTGAATTTTCATATAAACTTGAATTTACAATATCAAATAACTTATATTTAAATTTAGAATTCATTTTTTTAAGCATAATATAATACTAAAAAATAAACTTTTAATAATAAAAAAAAATATAAAAAAAAGATATTTAATCATTAATTATTATATAAATAATAATTAATTTATTAAATTACTATAATCTTTATTTATATTTTGAATAAAAACTATTGTTTGTTTATTTATATATCTTGTCTTTTTCCAAAAAGAGAATTAAAAACTTTTTCTCTAAAATCATCAATAGATTCTTCTCCTTTTCTTAATTTAGAAAATTTAATTTTATCATCTAATATATTAATTTCTTTTTTAATTAATGTATCAATAAATTCATTTAATTCCTTAATTCTTTTATTTAATTGTATAATATCATCAAAATATTTTTTTTGACTTTCATTTTTCATAAAATTATGTAAAAGATTATCTTTTTCATCATCACATATATTTTTATTAATAGCATATTGATGGATTTGTTTTTTATGTTTTAAAACAATTCTCTTAATTTCATTTTCTTCTAATTTTTTTGTAATTATATTTCTTGTTGAATCTTCATATTTAACATATAATTTTTGCATTTGTTCAATTATTTTATTAGAAAAAATATTAGGATCTAAATTACCTTTTATATAATTTATTACATTATCTTCGTGTCTTTTTTCATTAAAATTATTTATATTAATATTACCATCAGATCTATTCTTTTTATGTCTATGTTTTAAAGTATTTAACATTAATTTTAATTGACTTCTTTCAAAAGATAATTTAGATATATTAATTAAATAATCAATTTGTTCATTATCTAAAAAATAAGGAAACATACTTTTATCTAAATTAACTTTTAATTCTAATAATCTTTTAATTACCCAAGATAAACCTTCATTTCTTGTATCACTTCCTTTTTTTAATATATCTAAATAATATTTTTTTTGTTCATTTCTCAATTCAACAAATAAATATTTATACTTTATTCCAATTTCTCTACATTCTTTTATTTTTTCTTTTGAATTAAATATTATTTTAGTTAATTGTTTATTTATTTCTTCTAATCTATTTTTATAACCTTTAATTTCAGATAATATATCATCTCTAATAATAATATATTCATTATATTTTTTAATTTTTTCTTCTAATATTTCTATACTTGTTTTTTTTCTATTTTTTTTTTTGGATTCATTTGATTGAGTTTTATTATTATCATTAATAAAAGCTTCATAATATTTTTCAACAGATTTTATTCTTTCTTTTAAAATATCAATACATAAATTACTTTCAGTCCTTGCATTATCTAATAAATGATATGTATCATCTAAAATATTTTCATATCTTCTTTTTTTTAATTTATTTAATAATATATTTTCATATAAATCCATTAAAACTTTTCTATATTTAAATTCTGTTCTTTTTTGATCTTTTGAAATAGAATTTTCTTCTTTTAAAAATATGTTATAATTCAATTTATTTTCATTTATATTATCATTAAATATATTTGTTTCTGATTTTACTTTTGGTAATTTTCTTAATGTTGAAATTCTTTGTTTTATAAAATTATCAACTTCTTCCTTTTTTTTTAATAATTCTGTTTGTTTTTTATTTTCTCTGTTATATGATTCTAATATATTATTTTCTTTATTATATAATTCTAATATTTTATTATTTTGTATATTTGTTTTTTTTTCATATTCATTATCCCAAATAGATAATTTATTAAACATATTTTTCATTTTCTTTTCTTCATTATACTCATCATAATTATTATTAAATAAAAATGAATTTATTTTTGATGTTTTTAAGTTGTTTTTTTTTATATCAAAAGAAAATCCAGTTGAATTCATTGAATTATTATTTTCAAAATTCATACTTCTTGCAGAATTTAACATAGAATTTTTAGTAGTATTAAATTTAGATTTTAAATTCGGAAAATTTCGTAATTGAAAAACAGAATTTGGTAACTTAGTAAATTCCATTTTATGTAAATAAAAAAAAATATTTAATTATTGAATAATATTTTATATATTTATTTTTTAAGTTATAGAATAAATAATTATTGAACTTTTAAATTTAGATAACTAAATATAATCTTTGAAACAAAGAAAATAATATTTAATCTAAATAAATAAATTTTATAAAAAAGAGAAAGAAATAAAAATTTTGATTTAGTTTAAATATATAATTATAAATTGATTTATTATTAATAAAATAATGGAACAATATGTAAAATTAGATTGTTAATTTTTTTAAATAACTAAAATTTTAGTTGTGATGGTTCAAATATTTTTATTCCAAAACCAATAGTAGAAATATCTCCAGCATTAAAAAAAGAAATTCTTCATCTAACTTCACAAGGTAAATAAACTTTTAATTATAAGAGGATTTTGATAAAGAAAAACCAATTCAAATTAAATTAGATGATATAACTGGAAAAACAATGGAAATTGTTATGGATTATCTTAATCATAAAGTAATATAATTTTATAAATATAGTATTATTGGGAAAATATGAAAGATATTCAATTAGTTATTAATGAAGATTATCAATTAGAACCTGAAAGTGCTTTAGATGTTTATAATGCAACAATAAATTTAGAAATTTAAAAAATATAATAATTTAAAAATTAATTAATTAAAATTTCGAAAAAAAATAATTCAGAAAAAAAATTAAAAAAATAAAAATCAAAAGAAAATAATAAAAACAAAATAGAATAAAACAGAAAAAAAATGAATAACAAAAGAATAGGAAGAATATTTCATCATATAAATCCAAAACGCGAACCAAAATTATATGAACCTGAAGAAGATATAATAGCAAGTTATATGGTAAATAAAATAATATCATTAACATTAACAAGAATATTTAAAGAAAAAGTAGATAATCAACTTTCAGAAAAAATATTTTCTTCTTTTATAACAATAATAGATTCATATATTAATTCTCAATTTATTTCTATTGATAAAGATGAAGAAATTAATAAAATAACAATAATAAATTTTAAAGAAGAAAATGATGAAAAAGAAAAATTAAATGAAATAAAAAAAACAAATACTTTAATAAATTTATCAAATGAAAATTTATCTTTTGATTTTACTAATTTATTTTATAATAATTATTATAAAGGTGAAAATGAATGGAATTTAATTAATGAACCAAAATCAAATGAAAAAGATAGATTTTGTTCTTCTATGGTAAATCATAAAATTCTAAATGATACTATAGATAAAATAGAAGAAGAAAATTTATTAACAAAAAATAATTTTGATTCTAAAAGTATTCATTCTAGTCAAACTAATTTAAAAAATAAATTACATTTTCATCATCAAAATAATAAATTAAGTATTGATAATAGAAATAAAAAAAAAAATTTAGCTGAAATTATGAATAAATTTTCGTATTATGATTTAAATTATGAAGATTTTGAAGATAAAGAAAGTGATTTTATTAAAGCATTAAGAACTGAAAGAGAAGAAGAATTAAAATTATTTGAAAGAGAAAGAAAAATTAGATTAAAAACTTTAAAAAAATTAGAAGAAAAAAAAAAAGAAGAAGACAATTTTAAAAAATTTTATGAAAATAAAAAAATTACTATTGATCCAAATGGTAATATTGTATTAATAAAAGGAATAAAAGCAGAATCTTTATCAAAAGAATTTGTATCAATAAAAACAAATTTAAAAATGTTAAAAACTGAAAAATCAAAATATGATATAATAGAAAAAGCTAAAAAAGTAGAAAATGAAATAAAAGAAAATAAAAAGCAAGAAAAAAAAGAAAATAATGAGAAAGAAAAAAATGAAAATAAAAGAAATGTAATTAAAGTAAATGAAAATAAAAAAATAAATAACTTAATAATAAAATCAGGAAAAAGAAATAGTAATTCTTTTGATAATATAGAATCTTTATCAAAAAAAATAGAAAAAGGACCAATTACTCCTTCTGGTTCTTGTTTTGATAAAATAAATTTAGAAGTTGGTGTTTCTATTAAAGAAAATAAAAAATTTAAAACTGGAGGAAAAGACTTTTTTTTAAAATATAAAAAATACTCTATGGAAAATTATAATAAAAAATTAAAAGATACTTTAAATATTAATTTCCTTAAAACTCATAGTAATTTTAATTTTAATAATAATGATGATTTAACAAATTTAGAAAATTTAAATAATAGTAATAATCTTAATAATACAAATACAAATAATTTTAATTATAATAATTATAATATTTCAAATAGTAATAATAATAATTCAAAAGAATTATCATCATTATATAAGAAAACAAATTTAACTTTAAATAACATTTTAAAAAAAACAGATTCGGTGTTAAATCCATCAATAAAATTAAATGGTATATCATCTTTAAAAACTACAATAAATGATTTAGATATATTAGAAGATAAAGAACTAATAAATCAAAAAATACAAAGAAGAAATATATTTAAAGATAAAATAATAAATATGACAACTTTAAAGAAATTACCAAAAAAATTAAATGAAATGGATGATTTTGCTGCAGCTTTAGTTACTAGTGATAGATGGAAAGAAAATAGTAGTAAAAGAAAAAAATTAGAACCTATTAAAATTCCTAATAAACCTTTACAAAAAGAAATTGAAAGAGAAATTGGAAAAGGAAGTTCTATTATTAGAAAAAGAAAAGAACATTATAATATTTTTTCAAAATCTATGAAAAATTTTGGATTGAATTTAAGGTCTTATTCTGAAAATTAAATCATTTTTTAAATATTTTTAATCATTTTTTTAATTGTTTGTTTAATTTATTATTTATTTATTATTAATATATTAATTATTATTTATTAAGTTAAATAGGTTTTTTCAAAAAAAATTATAAATAGAAAAAAATAAGTAAATAAATAAATATTTTTATAATTTTTTATTTTGTTTAATCCTTGATGTTTTAGGTTTAATATATATTTTTTCAATAGTATTTTTATTTTTACTGTTTTTACTATTTTTACTATTACTTTTTACTTTAATTGTATTATGAGGAGTTAAATTATCATTTAATCCTAAAATTTTATTAAAATCTTTAATTTGAATTCCTTTAATAAATTTTTTTTTATTTGGGGAAATTTTACTATTTAAATCTTTTAATCTTTTAAATTTTGATTTAAAATCATATTGACTATAATTAATATTATTTTTAAGTTTGTCACCACTCAAACAAGTTTTATGATAAATAGTTTTATAATTAATTTTTTGAACAATAGTATTATTTGTATTTTGTCTTGAAGAAGAATTATTATTTGAAGAAACAAAACTTTTTGTTACTTTTGCTATTCTTTTTAATTTTTCTCTAATTAAAGAAGAAGAATTTGAATTATTATTTATATTTAAAATAAAATCTTTTGAATTTAAAAGATTATCATTATTTCTTTCTCCTTCTTTATTTCTATTTACTTTTGGACTTAAAATTCCTTTATATTTATTTCTTTGTATATTTGTTTTAGATGTATTATTTGTATTTATATTTTTAGTTATTGAATTATTATTTGTATGAGAAATTATATTTGTTTTTGTATTTAAAGAATTTTTATTTCTGTTTCTGTTTTTTATTTTATTTTTTAATACATTTAAATTATTTTTTATTTCTAATTTTTCATTTTCATTTCCTTTTCCTAAACTAGAATTATTTGTATTATTATTGGGATTTGTATTAATATTTATATTTATATTTACTTTTATTTTATTTATAAATTCATTTATTTCTCCTTTTGAAGAGATTTTTTTATGATAATATGGAAAAATATTATTAAAACTTTGATTATCATGAGAATTTTTATTTGTTTTTTTATTTGTTGAATTTCCAGGTGATGCACTTAATGTTTTTTTATGGGTATTAGAATTTATTAATTGAATATCTTTAAATAAATGCTTTTTATTATTTTTTTCTAATTTATTATTTTTTGTTGCTTTTTTCATATTTTTTCTACAAATTTGAAAAAGTTTACCTGTTGTGTTCTTATTATTGTTATTTTTAATATTATTCTTAAGATTTAAGTTATCATTTTCATAACTATTATCATTATTAATTTGATTTTCATTTTTTTTAATTTCTAGAATAATTTTATTAAAATCTTCCTGTGTTTTTTCTGAATTTTCAAAATTTTTATTAATTCCAAATAATAAATTATATAAATCTTCACTTTCATTTACAATAGAATTATAAATTTCAGTATTAAAAACTAAATCCCCTTTTTCATTATTTCTTTTATTTTTTTTATTTTTATTTTTTTCTTTTTTTCTTTCTTCAGATTCTTCAATTTCTTGTTGTTGATCAATCATTTTTTGTTTTTTATGAATATTTTTATAAATATATTTAGCTTCTGGTAAAACAGTATAATTAGGATAAATTCTACTATAAGTTTCATAATATTCATAAAATCTAGGAAGTCTAATTGAAGATTCTATCTTTGTATAATATCTCTTTAAAAATTCAGATAGATCATCAGTAATTAAATAATCTTTAAAAGTTGCTACTATATTTGATTTTTCATTATATATTATATTATTTATTATTATTGTTCCATAAGTAAATTGATCTATATAATATTTACATTTTAAACTTAAGAATATGTATTTTTCTAATAATGATTGAGCCATTATTTTTTTATTTTTATCACCTAGAAGAAAATCATTTCCTTTCATTTTTTATTTTTGAAATTGTCTTATTTAGAAAATAATTAAATTAATTTTTACTTCAATATAAAAAATCATATTAAGGGATTTAATTAATAATATTAAATATATTTAAAAATTAAAAAATCAGAAAAATCCAATTAACATTTTTTAATATGTAAATGTTTAAACATTATGTGAAAAAAAGATATTAGACACATAATACATAAATTTAATTTTTTTCATTCAGTTATTTAGATTTATTTAATTAATTTTAAAACAATTAATATAATTATTTTTGAAAATATTTTTTCAATTAAATAAAATGTAATAATATAATTAATGATTGAAAATAATAATTTAATTTTATAAGTCATTATTTTTAATTTAAATAATACATTTTTATTATTTATTTTGACTTTTTTATTTTTTATTCTTGAATAATTTAATTATTAAATATAGAAAAATGATATTAATATATAAAATAAATTTATTTAAAATTACATTTTAAACAAACTAAGTTATTTTAAAAAATTAAAAAATATATAATATATATAATAACTTAATTATAATTTTGATAAATTGAATCCAAACTAGAATCAGTATCATTTTTCATTATTGATTCCCAATTATTTTTTGCCATTTTTATATTTGGATACATTAATTTCTTTTCATTTTCATAACCATAATTTAACATACAAATTTCATATATATCACTTAAATTTTTTTCTGAAGCTTCTTTCCCAATCTCATTAACATGAATTAAATATTCATAATTATTTTTAATAAAAATATAAATTTCACGTTTATATTGATTCCAAATAGATTGTTTCATATTTAATAATTGTTTTAATAAATCCATAGCATGATGAATTTTTTCAATATCTTTTTTAGATATATTATATTTATTTTCATATTCTAAATATAATAAAGTTGGTGAATCATTATCAATTTGATTTAAAATATTTTTATATCCTCTTACTTCTTTAATAAAATCAAAAAGTTCTTTAATTTTTTCTTTAGTATCATCAGATAATATAGACATATTAAATTTTAAATAAGGTGGATCTTCATAATATTGAATACCACAATTTTCAAAATTACCATTAAATTCTCTTGAAATTTTATAAAAAATATTCTTTATACAATGAGAAATAGATGGTTTTATATATAAACAAGCTCCAGTTAAATATATTAATTTATGATATATATATATTATTCTATTTCTAATTTTAATTATTAATGATATTAAAATTTGAGCTTGTTTTAATTCATTTCCATTGTCTATAAAAGATAAATTTATTGGTTTTGATTGCTCAAAAAAACCTTCTCCTCTTGTTGATGAACAACATCCCATTTTTTTATTTATTTATTATACGTTATATTATTATTATAATTAAAAAAAGATCTTTATTTTTTTGTATTTAATTAAGGAAAATAATGGTTTAATAATATATTAAATTTTAATTCAGTTAATATAACATTTATTTATATTTTTTATACTTTTATTTTTTAACATAAAAAAGAAAATATTAAATTTAAATTTTTATTATATATTTATTTTTTAATTTTTTAATTTTATTAATTTTTGAACAATAAATAAAGTAATGTCGGGAAAGAACGATTGGAAATTACTTCAGAATTATTTGAAAAAAATGAGTTTAGCAATTTTAGAAGTTGAAAGTAAAGAAAATGATTTAGAAAATGAATTTAATACAAATGTGGATTTATATTATAAATATAAAAGAAAAATTAGATTATTAAATGATAACAATTTAGAATTATTAGGTTTAACCCCAAAATTAAATAATTATAAAAAATTAAAAATAAGCTCATCTCCAGCAAATTTAAATTTTCATTCACAAATTCAAAATTATCTTTTTGAAATCAGAAATAACTCAAATCTTCTTTTAAAATTTATAGATACATTAACAGATGAAAATGAAAAAGATATAATAGCAAAAGTATTTATTCATTTTTTTTTTGAAGATGTAACTAAAAGTGAATTTTCTTATAAATTAAATTATTTTTTATCATTATTAATAAATAAAGAAGTTGAAAATTTAGATTATGAATTAAATGATAATTTCATAAAAAAAAATTCTTTTATTGAAAAAATATTTAATGAATTTTTAAATAGACATGAAGTAAAAGTTTATACAAAATATTTATTTGAAGATTTAATGAAAAATTTAGATAAAAACAACAAATATGTGTCATTAGATTTAGAAGATTTAATAAATGAAAATGAAAAAGATAATGTATTTTCACAATTTGTAATTATAGATATAAAAAAAAATATAGAAGGAAGAAAAACATTTTATTCTTCTTCTTCTTCAATTAAAGATTTTTTTGCTCAAAACAGGAAAAAAAAATCTAATGAAATAACGAATATTAATTTTGATTCAAAAAATTCATCTATATTAAATAATGATGATGAATCAGAATTATTAAATACTCCTATTTTTAATGAAAATTATTTAAGGAATTTATTCAACGTTGAAAAAGATGAAATAAGAAAACATTATATTTATAAGCAATTATTAAGATTAAGTTATTTAAATAAAAACGAGGCTTGCTTTTTTTTTTCTTATCAAAATTTTATTGGTCAATTTCAAAAATCAAGAAAATATGTTGAAACACTTCCTAAATATATGACAAATTTTAGAATAATTCAAAATTTTTTTATTAGTTTTATATCTAATTTAAAAAAATATTCTTTAAATTTACCTATTATTATAAGAGAAACTATTAAAAATATATATAATTCAATTAGAAATAGAGATAAATCAAAATCTAAATTCGAAATAAATTGCTTTGTAGTTTATTATTTTATTAATCATTTTATTATTCCTTTTTTAAAATGTCCTTCAAGAAATGAAATATTAGCTGAGAAATTAGAATTAAATAATTTTGAAATAAGAAAAAGTATAGAAACTATAATTTTATTTTTTACAATGATAGGAAAATCAGATTTATTTGATTCTTATATGTATAATGAATATACTCCTTTTAATTATTTATTAATGAATGTTACTATTGATATTCATAAAATATTATTAAGTATATTTAATAATGACATTGAGGGTATTTTTGAAGATGATTTTCAAGAAAAAGAAATTGATATTTATCAAACTATTTGTTTATCACAAAAAGAAATGGAACTTTTTTTAGATAAATTTATGTTATTAGATATTCAAAAGCAAAATGGAAAATTTTCTGATATTATTACAAATAAAGAATTAATTTTTACTAATGAGAATAATGATGAAATTGAAAATTATTATGTTTTTATGAATAAAAATTTCGATGAAAAAAGAAAAAATATATTAAAATTAGAAAAAATAAAAAATATAATACAAGAAGATTCAGAAACACAATTTGTAGAAGAAATTAAAATTTGTATTAAACAAGTTTTATCAAATGTTTCAAATTTATCATCAAAAGCAAATATTTTGCCTTTTAAAGATTTATTTTTTTTTTTAAATAATCAAATAAATTATCATAATGAAGAATATAAAAATGTTTTAATAGCAAATAGAATTCCTATATTTTGGTATTCAGATTATTTAATTAATCATATGGATTTATTACCTAATGAATATAAAAAAGATAATTTTAATAAATTATTTAATGAAGTATTTAATGAAATAGAAAATATAATGGAACATTTAACAAATAAAAATATTTTATTATTAAATGAAATTTCTTCGGAAAATACATTATTAAAAAAATTTGTTTCTTTAACAAAAAGAATTTTTAAAAAAGTAAAAGATTATAAAGTTAAAATTCAGACAAAAATATTTATTGAGAAAGAAAAAATAAATGTTTGTGTAATGAATGGAAGAGAAAGATTTAATATAATATATCAAAAAAAACCAACTATTGATGAATCTGATATAGTTAATATTAAACCTCTTGAATTAATTATAAGTAAACCTTCAGATTGTTTTCATGCTTTTAATGGAATATATTCAAATAATAATAAAATTGAAGGTCATTGTTCAAGTATTAATGAATTTATTAATAAAATTTTAACTTATAAAAAAGAAATTTGTAATGATATAGAAAATGAAAAAAATGAAACAAAAGCAAATGAAATAATAGAATTATATATAAATTTAATAAATAATTATTTAAATAATAATCATCAAAATTACTTTTATAGTAAAACTCAAGAAAAAAATGAGAAGAAATTGAATGATTTTACAAAAGAAATTAAAAAATATATTTTAACAAAAATAACAAATAATTTAACAATATCATCAACAAATATAGAAGATAAAAAAATAATACAAAAATGTAAAAGTTTTCTTTGGATAAAAGCAGAACATTTAAATATTGATCCAAAGCAGATTTATAAAAATCAAATTGAAATGGTAAAAAATCAATTAAAGAAAATAGATAATGAAAAATATTATGAAAATTTTTTAAAACATTTAGTAAAAGCAATAAATATAATATCTAAAATGATAGAATTTACAACAGGAAACCAAAATACAAGTATTGAAGAATTTTTACCAATTTTAGTTCATTGTTTTATTCATATAATCCCTCAACATATGATTTCTAATTTAAAAATAGCTAAATATTTTATGAATCAAAATGATTTTAGTTCTATATATGGATATAATTTAGCTAATTATCAAACTTGTATTAATTTTTTAAATACTATTACTCCTCAGAAAATTAACTTAAAAACTAATGAATTCAATGAATTATGCAATGATTGTAAAAATAATCCTTCAAAATATAATTATTAATTTAAATATTAATATTTGTATTATTATAAATTTTTATATTTATTTAAAAAATAAAATTAAAATTCAAGATTAATAAAAATATATTAATATTTTATATTAAAATCTTAAATTTAAAAAAAAAATTAATTTGAAAAAATATTTAATTTTCAAAAAAAATGGACATAGAAGAAAACAATGACTTTGAAATAAATCCAGATAATGAAGATATAGAAAACAATGAAATAAACAATGAAATGGGTAATTATGAAGAAAATGATTCAGGAAGTGATAAAAGATTTCCAGATATAAATGATGGAGGTTGGATTCAATGGTTTTGTCAATTATCAGGAAATGAATATTTTGTAGAAATAGATGAAGATTTTTTAAAAAACAAAATAAATTTAATAGGAATAAAATGTAAACAATATATAGAAACAATGTTATCAAATGAATATCCTAAAGAACCTATATCAGAAGAAAATATAGAAAATTTACAAACAATAAAAGAAATATATGGTTTAATTCATAAAAGATTTATTTCAACAAACAAAGGTTTAGCATTAATGAGGGAAAAATATTTAAATGGAGTATTTGGTCATTGCCCAAGAATATTATGTGATAAACAAGTTTTATTACCTGTTGGTTTAAGTGAAGATTTAAATTTTAGTAGAGTTAAAGTATATTGTCCTATTTGTTGTGAAGTTTATAAACCTAGAATCAGAAATAATGATATTGATGGTGCTTTTTTTGGAACCAGTTTCCCACAAATTTTTTTCATGGCTTATCCTGATTTAAATCCTAAAGTTAATGGTGTTAAAAAATATATTCCTAAATTATATGGATTTAGAATTTTCGGGAAAGAAGGAAGTAAATATTATTCTAAGGATAAAAAGGAATTGTTTGAAAAAATGAAAAAATTAGGAATTAAACCAAATTATTATTAATAGGTTAAGTTTATTTTTTTTTTATATTTTATGTTTATATTAATTTTCTTTTTTTTTCAAGAAAATAGATTTTTATATGATTATATCAGATAATTGTATAATATTATTGATGAATAAATTTATTCTATTTTATTTTATTTCTTTATTAAATATACAATAATTCAAGTTTAAATAAAAAAAATAATTTCAATCTCATCATTTATTTAATTGTTTTTCCTTGAATATATTTTGCCATGAATTTTTTATTAGAAAATTAAATTATTATAATTACTATTATCAAAATGATCAATCATTTTATTAAATCCTCCTTCACTTTCTTCATCTTTAATAAAATTATTCCCTTGATTAAAATTTTGAATCCTTTGAAAAAAAATATTATGAGAATAATTATTAAATCCTCTTTGAAGTGATTCTAAAGCTTTTTCTTTTTCTTTTACATTTTGAGAATATTCAAATTTAGTTTTATCTTTTTCCATTATTTTCATTTTATATTTTTCTATTGATTGATCTAATTCATATTTTTAATTATAATTTATAAACTATTATCTTTTGATATATCATATAATCCATTTGAATATGTATTACAATTATCTGAAGTTTGAAATGATCTTGACATTTAATATATTAAATATTTGTTTAATATGTTAATTTTTTTTAATTTTAAAGAATAAAATGAATTCTACATCCATAAATAAAATAAATGCTCCAAGAAATAAAAGCAGTGAAAAAGTTAATGTATTATATAATCCAAAACAAAATTATAATCCAATTTACAATCTTCAAAATAACATTTTTCACAAACAAAATAATTTGATGAATAATTTTCAAAATTATAAGAAAATTAGACAAAATGTAAAATCAAATCAAATTCATATGGAAGGAGATTTAAATTTTTCAAGTAATAATTCAAATAATAATAATGGTTCTTTTAATAAAAATGTTGGCAATAATCCATTTGAAATAATGATTCAAAAACATTCAATTCAGAATAAAAATATTATTAAAATTAATAACCTAAATATTAATCATAGACATATTCCAAGAAAAAGTCCTCTTCCAATTCCAAGAAGTTTTTTAATAAACAATCCAAAATATATTCCAATTAAAAAAGTAAATATAAACTATTATCATAATGAATCAAATAATTCACTTAATCCAATGAATAAAACATATAATAAATATAAATTGTTAAATAATCATAATAATATTCCAAATAATAATATTCATAACAATCACAATTCAAATTTAATAAGATCTTTAAGTCCAATAACAAGACCTCAAAATAAAAACATTCCAAAATATCCTTCTAATGAAAAACCAAAATATATAAGTAAATCTCCAATATTACAATCAACACTTTTAAAAAATATAAATAAATATCATATAATAAGTAATAATAATAATAATAATTTAAATAATTCAACAAAACTAAATATAAATGTTCCTTTAAATAGACCATATACATCATATAATTCCCATAGATTATCAAATACAAACATTAATATTCGAAATGAAAAAATAAACAATATTCAAAAAGAAAAAGAAGAAAGAAACTATTCTTCAAATTCTCAAAGAATAAAATACAATATAATAAAAATAAATATGTCAAATAATAAATCTCCACCAAATCCACAAAATATAAATAATATTAAAATCTCAAATAATAATATAATAAATAATTACAAAGTAATAAGCAATAACAATATAATATTAAATCCAAACAATCCTCATTTATCAAATTTTATAAATCAAAGTAATAGTGCTTCAAATATATTTAAACCAAATTCCAATAATTCATATATAAAATCTCCATTAATTCCTCTTAATAAATTAAATAAAAAGAAAATAAGAAATATATATCAATTTACACATGTAGGTTTTGATGGGGAACAAGATAAAGAACATAATCAAGATATATCTTTTATAGAAACAAATTTTGCAGGTGAAAAAGACTTCCTCTTCCTTTCAGTATGTGATGGTCATGGTGTAGAAGGACATGAAGTATCATCATTTATAAAACGAACACTTCCAAAAGAAATGACAAACAACCTTAATAATAAAGATATATTATCATCAGAGCCGAAAATAAAGAGAGAAATAAATGAAATAATAAAAGAAACATTTATAAAAACAAATGAGAAACTAATAGAAAACTTAGAAATAAATTCAACCTTTTCAGGTTCAACTTGTATTTCAATAATATATACTCCATATAAAATAATAAGTGCAAATATAGGAGATTCTCGTGCAGTGATGGGAAAATATAATAAAGAGAAGAATGAATGGATATCATGTGATTTATCTCGTGATCACAAACCAACAGAGAAAGACGAAGCAAAGAGAATATATGAAAATAATGGGAGAATACAACCTTTCATTGATGAAGATACTGGAGAATTTATTGGTCCTCAAAGAGTTTGGGTTAAAGAAGATGATGTTCCTGGATTAGCTATGACTAGAAGCTTCGGGGATAGAGTCGCTGCTTCTGTTGGAACCATTTGTATACCTGAAATTATGGAGTTTTTACTCACTGATGATGATAAATTTATTATTTTAGCTAGTGATGGTGTCTGGGAATTCATACATAGTCAAGAATGTGTTAATATTGTCAAAGATTTCTATTTAAATAATGATATGAAAGGTTGCTGTGAATTTTTGTATTCTGAAAGTAAAAAAAGATGGATGAAGGAAGAAGAAGTTGTTGATGACATTACTATGATTTTAATTTTTTTTGAGTAAAATTATATTTTTATATATTAATTATTTTTTATTATTTTTTAAATTTTGAAAAGTTTCTTTTTTTCAGATTTTTTATATATATTAAATAAGAATTAAATAAAATAAATAATGTTTTTTTGGGGATTGGGGATTGGGGATTGGGGATTGGGCCCAATCCCCAATCCCCAATCCCCAA
>JAEEGL010316167.1_pt1 | contig 21377 bp, 16 predicted proteins | sample 9134231 | NCBI WGS metagenome assembly JAEEGL01 (sample SAMN16246548, study PRJNA631951) | gut metagenome | biome: gut microbiome; feature: rumen; material: fiber-attached | host: Bos | place: Iran: Karaj | collected 2018-10
AAAGCACGGCATTTGGGTCAACCCGGGCGCTACGCTGAACGTGGAATCCGGTACGATCACTACCGCCTGCGCCACAGATGAAGGCAAACCGATAGTAGTTGACAGTGCCACCCTGAACATCAGCGGCGGCACCGTTACCGCAACTCAGGACGGTGCAATAGCCATACAAATACAGGGTAATTCCACTGCGAACATCACCGGCGGCAGCGTCGTTTCAACCGCAGCCCTTAGCGAAGCGATAAACATTGCAAACACTTCAGTCGCCAACATCAGCGGCGGCAGCGTCACTGGTCATGACTGGGGCATTACAGCTTTTGGAACTGGCAGCATCAATGTCTCCGGAGATGCGGTCATAACTGCCACTGATGGTTACGCTATCTCGACCAACGGCAATGAAGGACAGAATGCCACTGTCACAATCAGCGGCGGCACGGTCAACGGCGCTGAGCTGGGCATATACCAGCCTTCCGGCACCCTCAACATCAGCGGCGGCGCGATAACCGGCGCGACCGGTGTGTATTTCAAATCCAATACTCTGAATATCACCGGCGGCACAATTAACGGCACCGGGGCCAAGGTCGAATACAACTTCAACGGCAACGGCGGCAACGCGACCGGCGACGCGCTTGTCATCGACAGCTGCGGTTATCCCAACGGCATAGGCACGGTCTCCGTCAGCGGCGGTACGTTTACCAGCGCGAACGCGGATGCCGTAGCAAGCTATAATACAGAGGGGAATGCTGCCGTTACGGGCTTCATCACCGGCGGCACCTTCAGCTCCGCGCCTGCGGTGGCTTGTCTTGCCTCCGATTACGTTGTCACGGGCGAAGGTCCTTATACTGTTTTGTTTGACTCTGTAGCCAAGATAGGCGAGACAGAATACACGTCGCTCGCAGCTGCGGTAGAAGCCGCCCAAAACGGTGATACGATCACCATGATCGCGGACGAGATCATCAGCGGCAATGCCGGAGTGACAATTCCGAGCGGAAAGAATATCACGCTCGATCTTAACGGGCGGAAGATTTCTAATACTGCAACTGGGGAATCAACATCTCAGGTAATAACGAACAAAGGAACGCTGACCATAGCAGATAGCGCCGGTAGCGGGTTGATCACCAATAACGCAGATCCTGTATGGGTTTACTCCGAAGCTAATCCCGGTGGTTACGCTAGCAACGTGGTCAGGAATGAGGGAATACTGATTGTCAACGGAGGTACTCTGTACAATACCGGGGCGGGAAGCGCGTGCTATGCAATAGACAACTACAGCGCCGGCAAGGTCACAATCAACGGCGGCACTGTAGATGCAAAAAAAGCGTCCGCGATACGTTTGTTCTATAATAACGTCGGAACAATCGAAGTGACCGGAGGTACAATCGGACATTATGCGGATGATGACGATTGCTCCTATATGGGCATACAGGGTATGGCTGGTGTTGCTGATATTACTGTTTCCGGGGGAACCATTGCAGGAATGTACGCACTGTTCACTAACAGTACCGGTAATAACATCAACATTTCGGGCGGCACATTCGATGGATACTTCGGAATTGGGGCTGCTTATGCAGGAAATCTGTCAATTACCGGCGGAACATTCCTTGAATGGGTCGGAACATGGGGCAATCATGCTAGATTTATGACAGGCGGTACCTATAGTGTTAAGCCAGATGTTGAATATATCGCTGATGGTTATATTGCCAAGGATAACGGCGACGGCACATGGACTATAGTACCGTTTGAATACAATTATGCTTTCACTTTTGAGATGCGTCCGACAGGCAGCAAGGAAAAGCTTGACGTGAATATCGTTGATGCTGAAGCCGGCGGGACAGTGAGCGTGGATATCGTACTCAAGAACGCTTATACCGAGAATTTTGTGATTAGCGCTTTCCAGATCAAGCCTGAGTTTGATACGGACATGACTTTCGGGTCTTCCGCGAAGAGCGCAGACCTGAGAGGTACATACAGAGTTGATACGAACTCCGCCGGTGCAATTGTGATAGACTACTTCTCCGCGTCTGATTTGGGCCTATTCACGGTTCCCGCCGGTGATGAGATCATCGTTGGGACGATGACGCTTCAGGTCAAGGCGGCGTCTGAGCTTACACACATTTACGGAGACAAACTTAATATAAGCCTTAACGAGGACGCTACCATTCAGGTCCGCGGTTACTACTCCGAAGGCGAAGACATCGTTCCCGGTGTGTTGGGCGGTCAGGTGGAGCTTGCGACGACCTACACCATGACCTGGAATGCCGGAGAAGGATCATTCGAAGACGGGAATAACCCCCATACGACCGAAGTAGGCGTCAATCTCGATCCTGCTGACGGGGATGATTATGAAGAACCCACAAGGCCCGGATTCACATTCGACGGCTGGGATCCCGAAGTTCCGGACAAAGCAACGCAGGACGTTACTTTCACCGCCAAGTGGAAACTCAACGGCGCGGTAGTATTTGCTGACTATCAGTATGCCGCTAACGGCGACAAGCTGATGCTAATCGGCCTCGACGAAGCTCCGGCCAGCGGCGAAGCCCTGTTCTGGGGTAACAACGCCCTCTTTATGACCGAGAATGAGAATTATACGAAGCTCCTCAACGAACTCGCCGGAAGGACGGGAGAAGAGGGAAGCACGAAATTCACCAAGGTTTATGTCTATATAGTCAACGGTGCGCTCACAGTGAATGAGGTGTATCCTGCTCTTGCTATAAAGGAAGGAATAAACAAATCCGTCGACCGCGACGGCGACGTCAACAACAGCGGAAAGGTAAACGCCGGCGACTTCGGTATCGTCGACGACCTGCTTGCCAACCGTGATAACGGCGCAGGCGTCGAGGCGAGACTCGAGGCGGATGCGAATACCGATACGTATGATTACGACTATGGCTTCGGTTCTATAGCGGATATAGTGCGCATCATCGAGATATCCAACGGAACTTATAATCCCTGACGGAATCGGTCCATACCTCTTACGCACAGACAGGGGCGGGAACTCTTTCCCGCCCCTTACCCCTTAAAGCTAATTGACATATTAGTAAAAAACTACAGGAAACGAGGATAAGAGCATGAAGAAAAGAATTGTGACAATCCTCCTTATCATGGCGTTTATCGTGCTCTGGATGATGCCGGCAGGCATGGCCTCAATGACGGAAGGCGACCCGACCTTCTCATATTCCATCGAGCTTAAGAAGGACGGAGCTGTCGTTACCGACTATTCCACGCTGAATACCGGCGATACAGTAACTGCGACCGTCTATTTCACCCGTACGGATATCGAAGACGGCGGGGAATACGAAGCCTGGGGACTTCAGATTAATATAAATTCCTTCGGGCTTGACTACGTCGACGGTTCCGGAGTCGGATACAGCATCGAAGACGAGTACGGTGAGACGACCATTCCGGCGACTTCATTCACCGTTTACGCGGTGAGCGGCATGGGCACCATCAAATTCTATTATCTGACAGGCAACAAGGATGTTGTCTTCAGCCTGGACAAGGAAGAGACCGTAAGCGCCACATATACGGTAAACGGCGAAAGACCTGTCGAGGTCTCCGTTCCGGAGCCCATTATCTATCTGGGAGGACAAGAAAACCCGATACACGTCACAAACGGGTATCAGGTGACCTTCGACGTCAACGGAGGCAGCTATCCCGAAGGGACTGCGGATCCGAGCGGACTTTATCAGAAAGATGCCGAGATCACGCTTCCGTCGGCACAAAAAACGGGATTTGTATTCATGGGCTGGAGAGATGCCTCCAACGATGAAGGAACGATCTATCCCGCTGCAGACGTCTATACCGTTACTGGTGCGATCACTCTAAAGGCCGTCTGGGGCTATTCGGTTGCTTTTGACGCTAACGGAGGATCGCTTCCTTCAGGTGTCGAGGCAGAACAGACCGTTGAGTCGGGAACGGAGATGATACTTCCGGAACCTGTAAAGGAAGGCGCGGAATTCGTAGGCTGGGAAAACAGCGCAGGCGAAATCGTGACGTCACCGTATACTGTATCCGGAGACGTTCAACTCACCGCGGTCTGGGGATATTCCGTCACATATGAATACGCGGCGGCCCCCACAGGTGTCCCTGAGCTTCCCGAGTCACTCAGCAAACAGGTGCCGGGAACCGAGATAACCGTAGCGGACGCTCCCGCGTCTGTGACCGGATACGTGTTCACCGGCTGGGAGATCACTGAGCCGGCCGGGACCGCCGTCTCCGGAGGTAAGTTCACGATGCCGGCAGCAAACGTGACGATAACCGGTACGTGGAAGGTCGACGCGAACAATAACGGCATCCCCGACGAGGACGAGACGAAATACACTGTGACCTACGTGTACGCCGGCGCGCCAGAAAGCGCTCCCGCGGTACCCGCGCAGGTCATGGATCAGCTCTCCGGACTGGAAGTGACGGTCGCTGACGCCCCGGCGCCGGTCAGCGGATACGTGTTCACCGGCTGGGAGATCACTGAACCTGCCGGGACCGCCGTCTCCGGAGGCAAGTTCACGATGCCGGCAGCGAACGTGACGATAACCGGTACGTGGAAAGTCGACGCGAACAACAACGGCATCCCTGACGAGGACGAGACGAAATACACTGTGACCTACGTGTACGCCGGCGCGCCAGAAAGCGCTCCCGCGGTACCCGCGCAGGTCACGGATCTGCTATCAGGCATAGAAGTGACGGTCGCTGACGCCCCGGCGCCGGTAACCGGATACGTGTTCACCAGCTGGGAGATCACTGAGCCGGCCGGGATTGCAATCTCCGGAGGCAAGTTCACGATGCCGGCAGCGAACGTGACGATAACTGGTACGTGGAAGGTCGACGCGAACAACAACGGCACCCCCGACGAGGACGAAACGAAATACACTGTGACCTACGTGTACGCCGGCGCGCCTGAAAGTGCTCCCGCGCTACCCGCGCAGGTAACGGACCAGCTCTCCGGACTGAAGGTAACCGTTGCGGACGCTCCTGCTGCAGTCACAGGGTACGAATTCCTCGGATGGCAGATAACATCACCGGAAGGCATTGCCATCGAAGAAGGCAAGTTCACGATGCCTGAGGCCGACGTGACGATAACAGGTACCTGGCAGGCCGTCATCTACACCGTTGCATACAACACTAACGGGGGTACCGAAATCGGACCCGTTACCTCCGCTTACAATTCCACCATTAAGCTCCCCGGGGCCGATGCCAGCGTCAAAGACGGCTATACGCTCGTTGCGTGGAGCAACGGCGATGACAGGTTCGCTCCCGGCGCGGATTATCTTGTAACGGGCAACGTAACGTTGAATGCTGTCTGGGGCGGCGTCATAACGTTCGATTCCAACGGCGGCAGCGCTGTGGATTCGATGACCGTCGAGAATGGCGTCACCATCGAACTGCCAGAGACATCCAGAAACGGGTATACGTTCAACGGATGGCAGGATCAGGAAGGCAACGTCTACGGTGCTGGAGATGAATATACTGTAGACGGGAATCTCACGCTGACTGCACTGTGGACCCAGAATCCCACACCGACACCTCCTCCGCCCCCGCCTCCCTCCGATACAGTTGACGTGAGCGTTGAAAAGGTATGGGCAGACGAAGGCGAGCATCCGACGAGCATCACTGTGCGTCTTCTTGCTGACGGTACCGATACCGGAATGAACGCCGAACTCAGTGACAGGAACGGATGGGCCTACACTTGGACCGATCTCGACAAGCGCAACGACGACGGCAGTGCGGTCGCCTATACGGTCGAGGAGGACGTGCCCGAGGGTTACGTCGCTACATACTCCGGCAGCGCCAATGAAGGCTTCGTCATAACGAACACCAACGAGGAAGACATCACGGACGACCCTGACCTTCCGCTCTACGGCGATCCCGATCTTCAGCTCAATACGGAAGACCACTTCGCCTATATCATCGGCGTACCCGGCGGCTACGTCAGGCCAGAAGACAACATCACCCGCGCAGAGACCGCGACCATACTTTTCCGGCTCCTTACTGATGAGAGCCGTGACAAGTACTGGTCCACGTCAAATCCCTTCTCCGACGTTTCCGCTGGTGACTGGTACAACAACGCGATCTCCACGCTTGCTAACGCCGGCATTCTGAACGGACGTCCCGACGGAACATTCGGACCGAACGAGCCTATCACACGCGCGGAGTACGCAGTCATGTTCGTCAGGTTCTTCAAAGTCGTTCAGTCCGAACAGGACATGTTCCCGGATATCGCCGGACACTGGGCGCGTGAGTACATCAACAGCGCCGCGCTGTACGGATTCATTAACGGACGCCCGGACGGAACGTTCGGACCGAACGATTACATCCTCCGCTGCGAAGCTTTCACGCTCACTAACCGCGTCCTGGGACGCAAACCGGATAAGGATCATCTCCATGAGGACATGGTCATTTGGTCGGACAATACGCCGGACAAGTGGTATTACGCGCAGGTACAGGAAGCCACGAACTCCCATGAGTTCGAGATGAGCGGAGAGGATACCGGAACTCCGTACGAAAACTGGGTATCCATACTGCCGACGAGAGACTGGACCGCGCTCGAATAACAGAGACTGAAGTCAACGTAAGTAATACCGACGTAGATTCGTACAAGTCCTGAAGGGGCAAAAAAGCGATAAAACAGCTGTCCGCATGAGCTGCATCAGTTCATGCGGACAGCACAGAACGGACCTATGACGGGAAGTATCCGATTATTTGCGGAGTGGCGCAGCGTAAGCGGCGCCACTCCGGTTTTTATATGAACGGATCAGTACCTGACCGGTCTTGTTGCATCATGGTAGGTTAACGATACTGTATCAATTTTTTCGGAAAAGCCGCGCAGAGATCGTAACTTCTCATAAAAAAGCTGCGCACGCAACAACGCCTGAAGGCGATTGTACGTGCGCAACACTTTCGTGCGATGAAACGGATTCAGCGGAGGAATTTTATGGCTTTTTCAACAGAGTTCTTTTCCTCGCCGAGGGGCTTGTCCGCGTTCCTGTAATCGAAGCTCTGGCAGTATTTCGTGACGTCGGATTTCACGGACGCGATGTGTTTTCCGACAAGGATGTTCAGCGCGTCCTTCAGCTCGGCGTAGGAGACGGGCTTCAGTTCGGCCTTAGCTGCGCGGAGGATGCCAGCCGCGTCCGTCACGCAGATGAAGGGCTGGCTGGCCATCTTCTCCCTGAAGGCGGTGTCGCTGTCCCAGAGATACACGAAATTGGAGTAGTATCTGCGGACTGTGCCCTTTATGCGCGAGCAGATAAAGCAGGAATCCGCGAGCCTGGTGACGTCGTCGGCCTCGTCCGCTCCCTTTGGCGGTTTCTTTCTCTTTTTGCCCGTATCCGGCTCCGGCTGCGGGAACAGCGCGGAGACCTCGTCGAGATGGCTCTCAAGGATGAGGGCGAGCGCGAGCTTGTTCTTGGCTGCGAACATGTCGTCGAAATGCCTGGGGCAGAAGCCGAGCCTGTTCATCTCTATCCTGACGTCCGGCTCCATCATCGCGGCGCCGAGAGCGTACTTGAGATTGTCCTCCTCGAGCTTCGCGCGCAGATGGCAGAGAGGACAGCCGTCGTATCTGTCCATGGCCTCGTTAATTGGTATCGTAAATATCTTTTCAGGCATGCCGCGCCTCCTTTGACAACCTGCATGATATCATATATAATCGACTCAATTATACAGAAACGGTGTCTGTTATGCAATATATAGTCCATGAAAACGAAATAGAGGTCAGGGGCGTATCGGATTTCGACCCGGTCAAGATATTCGAAAGCGGACAGTGCTTCCGCTGGAATCCGGAGCCGGACGGAAGCTGGACCGGCGTGGCGAAGGGCGTGGCCGCCTACGTCCGCAGCGAGAACGGAGCCGTCTTTATCTCCGGTTCCGAAGAGGACTTCAGAAACGTCTGGTACGACTATTTCGACCTCGGGACCGACTACGCCGCGATACGCGAGCGGGTCTCGACCGACCCCTATACGACCGAGGCCGCCGAATACGGAAAGGGGATACGCATCCTCGCGCAGGACAGGTGGGAGGCTCTCTGCTCCTTCATCATCTCGCAGTGCAACAACATCCCGCGCATAAAGAAGATAATCGAAGCGCTCTGCGCTCTCTGCGGCGACGAGATCGATTTTCGGGGAACGAAGTATTATTCCTTCCCGTCGGCCGAAACGCTCTCTGAGATGAAGCCTGAGGACCTCGCGCCCATACGTTCCGGATACAGAGCTCCGTACATAATCGAAGCCGCCAAAAGCGTCGTCTCGGGCAAGACGGACCTTGAGGCGCTCTCAAAGCTCGACTGCGCTTCGGCTGTCAAAGAGCTGCGGAAGCTTCCGGGGATAGGCGAAAAGGTCGCCAACTGCGCCGTGCTCTACGGGCTTCGCATACCGACGGCCTTCCCCGTGGACGTATGGATAAAACGCGCGCTCGACGAGCATTATCCGCCCGGCTTCGATTCGGCCGTTTTCGGCGACGCGGCCGGGCTTGCCCAGCAGTATATTTATTACTATATCCGCTCGGCAAACACCGCTTCCGGTCATTGACATCGGAGAAGCGGCGTAGTAAAATAATAAATTAAAATAGGCATAATATCAGGCTATAATTTCTTGCAAAGGAGTATCGTCAAATGGGAGACAAGAACGCCTTTTACAACCGCATCGTCGGCGAGGGCATAACCTTCGACGACGTTCTGCTCGTTCCCGCGGAGAGCAAGGTAATTCCGTCCGAGGTAAGGCTCGAGACGAACCTCACGAAGAAGATAAGGCTCAATATCCCGCTCATCTCCGCCGCCATGGATACGGTCACGGAATACAGGATGTCCATCGCGATGGCGCGCGAGGGCGGCATTGGCGTCATCCACAAGAATATGTCCATCGAGGCTCAGGCGGAGCAGGTCGACCGAGTCAAGAGGTCTGAAAACGGCGTTATAACCAATCCGTTCTTCCTCGGGCCCGACGATACCCTCGCCGACGCCGACGCGCTCATGGCAAAGTATAAGATCTCAGGCGTGCCCGTCGTCGAGAACAACAGGCTCGTCGGCATCATCACCAACCGCGACATGAAGTTCGAGGAGAACATGGAGAGGCCCATCAAGGAAGTCATGACCGCCGAGGGCCTCATAACCGGCCGCGAGGGCACGACTCTCGAAGAGGCCAGAGAGATCCTCCGCAGACACAAGATAGAAAAGCTCCCCATTGTTGACGACAACTTCGCGCTCAAGGGCCTTATCACGATAAAGGACATAGAAAAAGCGGCGACGTATCCCAACTCCGCTCGCGACGAAAAGGGAAGGCTCCGCGTCGCGGCAGCCATCGGCACGACCTATGACGTGCTCGAAAGAGCCGGCGCGCTCGTCGAGGCCGGAGTAGACGCGCTCGTGCTCGATTCGGCCCACGGCCATTCCAAGAACATCCTCGAGAGCATATCGCTCGTCAAGTCTCATTTCCCCGACACCGCTCTCATTGCGGGCAACGTCGCGACGGCCGAGGGCACCAAGGCCATAATCGACGCCGGCGCCGACTGCGTCAAGATAGGCATCGGCCCCGGTTCCATATGCACGACCCGTGTCATCGCGGGCATCGGCGTCCCGCAGATCACCGCGATCGCCGATTCCGCCGAGGTCGCCGCCAAGTACGGGATCCCCATCATAGCCGACGGCGGCATCAAGTATTCCGGCGACATCGTCAAGGCGCTCGCCGCCGGAGCCTCCACGGTCATGATAGGCTCTCTGTTCGCCGGCTGCGACGAGAGCCCCGGAGATACCGAAGTGTATCAGGGCCGCCAGTTCAAGGTCTACCGCGGCATGGGCTCTCTTTCCGCCATGGCGAGCGGCAGCAAGGACAGATACTTCCAGGAAAAGAATAAGAAGCTCGTTCCCGAGGGCGTCGAGGGCCGAGTCCCGTACAAGGGAAGCGTCACAGATACGATATTCCAGATGATGGGCGGCCTCCGCAGCGGCATGGGCTACTGCGGCACCCCGACGATAGACGATCTGCGCACAAAGGCTAAATTCATCAAGATAACCAGCGCCGCGCTCCGCGAGAGCCATCCGCACGACGTCTACATCACGAAGGAAGCGCCGAACTACAGCACCAACATCCAGTAAGGCCACGGGAGGGGGAACGTCATGGATGCGACAGAGAGATTCCGCGAGATGCTCGACGCTTCGGAGAAGGTCGTCTTCTTCGGCGGCGCCGGCGTCAGCACGGAGAGCGGGATACCCGATTTCCGAAGCGTGGACGGACTGTACTCGCAGAAATACGATCTTCCTCCCGAGACGATAATCTCGCACAGATACTTCATATCGCACCCTGAAGAGTTCTTCAGGTTCTACAAGGAAAAGATGATATTCCCCGACGCCGAGCCGAACGCCTGCCATCTGAAGCTCGCGGAGCTGGAGAAGCAGGGAAAGCTCACCGCCGTCGTGACGCAGAACATAGACGGCCTGCACCAGAAGGCCGGCAGCAGTAACGTGCTCGAGCTTCACGGAAGCGTTCACAGAAACTACTGCATGTCCTGCGGGAAAAAGTACCCGCTCGATTTCGTGCTTGCGTCCGACGGCATACCCAGATGCGAATGCGGTGGCATCGTCCGTCCGGACGTGGTGCTCTACGAGGAAGCACTGGATCCGGACGTCATCGAGCGGTCCGTCAATGCCATAAAGGAAGCCGACATGCTGATCATAGGAGGAACTTCTCTCGTCGTATATCCCGCCGCCTCGCTCATAGATTTTTACGGCGGGCACAGACTGGTCCTGATCAACAGGGGAGCCACCGGCGCGGACGGAAGGGCTGACCTCGTCATAAGGGAAAACATAGGAAAGGTATTCTCGCAGATATGAGCCGTGTTGATATCCTCGGAGTGCGCTTTGACGCGCTGACGCCGGACGAGGCGGTTCTGGCCGCGGAGGCGCTCCCACGCGGGTCGCGCGTAGTTACGCCCAATCCCGAGATCGTCATGGCCGCGCGTTCCGACCCGGAACTCATGGAGATAATCAACGGCTCCGGACTCGTGACCGCTGACGGCATAGGGATAATCTACGCGGCGAAGATCCTCGGAAGAAAGCTTCCGGGGAGAGTGACCGGCATAGGTCTTGCAACGGCGCTGCTTGAACGCATGGCCGGACGCGGAGGGTCGGTATATCTCTTCGGCGCCAGGCCCGGCGTGGCGGAAAAGGCGGGGGAAAAGATAGTCTCGGACTTTCCGGGAATTGTCATCGCAGGCACCCACGACGGCTACTTTGCCGACGACGCCGACATTGTCGAAGATATCAACAGAGCAAGTCCCGATCTCCTGCTCGTCTGCCTCGGCGCCCCTAAGCAGGAAAAGTGGATGGCTTCAAGAACCGGCGTGGTTGACGCCGGACTCATGATGGGACTCGGCGGCGTGCTCGACGTCTACGCCGGGAACGTCAGGAGAGCTCCGAAGCTCTTTCAGAAGCTCGGTCTTGAGTGGCTTTACAGGGCAGTGACCCAGCCCTCGCGCTTCAAGCGCATCATGAAGCTGCCCGGATTTCTGTTCGCGGCTCTACGCGAACGCGGCAGGGAGAAAAAGTGATGGGAAAGCTTATCGTTTTCGAGGGTATAGACGGCTCCGGCAAATCAACCCAGTTCCGCAGGCTCTGCGAGGCCTTCAGGGAAAAGGGAAGGGATTTCCGAAGCATCGTGTTTCCGCGCTACGACAAGGAATCCTCCGCGCTCATCCGCATGTACCTCGGCGGAGAGTTCGGCTCGAGACCTGAAGACGTCGGCGCTTACGCGGCAAGCACGTTTTACGCAGTCGACAGATTTGCCTCTTTCCGGCAGGACTGGGGAGAGTATTACAATAACGGAGGCCTTATCATAACCGACCGTTATACCACCTCCAACGCGATACACCAGTCGGCAAAGCTCCCGCCTGAAGACAGGCCCGCATATCTCGACTGGCTCTATGATTTCGAATACGTCAAATTCGGTCTGCCGCGCCCCGACATCGTGTTTTTCTGCGACGTGCCCGCGGAAGTCTCGGTCAGACAGATCAAAAAGCGCGGACTCGATACGGACATACACGAGAAGGACTTTGAGTATCTCGTCAGATGCGCCGAGTGCGCCTCCATGGCTGCCGACAAGCTCGGCTGGGTGCGCATCGACTGCGCACCGGGAGGAATCATGCGAACGGAGGACGACATCGCCTCGGAGATACTCGCAGCGGCTCTTGAGAGCTGAAAGGAGCGCCATGGTATATATCATCCTCGGAAAAGGATTTGAAGAGATCGAAGCCATAGCGACCATGGACGTCCTGCGCCGCGGAGGAGTAAAGGCCGCCTTCGCCTCCGTCGGGGACAGGTCCGTCGAAGGAGCGCACGGCATTTCCGTTTCCGCCGATACGGCGGTAAAGAAGATAGATCTATCCGGGGCGGACATGCTCATCGTTCCGGGCGGTCTCGGCGGAGTCGAGAGCATAGAGGGCTCGCGAGAGACGATGGAGACCCTCAGAAAAGCTCTTGAGAGCGGAATCCCTCTCGCAGCTATATGCGCCGGGCCACGGGTCCTTGCGAAGATCGGCGCGCTCGAAGGGAAGAATGCCGTCTGTTATCCCGGCATGGAGGATCAGATGGGCGGTGCGAAGATCGACAACTCATGCCTGAGCTGTGTAGACGGCAATATCGTTACGGGCCGCGGTCCCGGAGCCGCGATCGCTTTCGGGCTGGAAGTCCTCAGATTTCTGAAGGGAGACGCCGCAACGGAAAAAGTCGCCGCCGGCATGACATATGATATTCGTTAAGAAGGAACTCCGGAAGAACGTCCGCAGGATCATAAGCGGGCTTGACGCTGATTATCTGGCTTTCAGCGACAGAGGCATATATGACAATGTCCTCTCTCTCGACGAAGTAAACGGGGCGGAGCTTATCCTTCTGTATTACAGCGTGGGCCGCGAAGTAGATACCAGGCCTCTTCTCGAAGAGCTCTTCTCCCGGGGAAAGACCGTTGCTCTGCCGGTCTGCCAGCCGAAGGGCATAATGAGTTTTTACTCCTATCACGGCCGCATGACCGAGGACGGTTTTTACGGGATCCCGGTCCCCGAAGGCGGCGAGGAATTGCTCCCGCCGCGCGGGACGGTCATGATAGTGCCCGCGCTCGCCTTTGACAACGAGGGATTCAGACTCGGTCAGGGCGGAGGATACTACGACAGATACCTCGCCTCGCACGAGCTGTTCACGGTCGGCGTCGGCCGCGAGGAGCTCCTGCTTGACAAGACCCCGACGGACGCCTACGATATGCCCGTCAATGTGCTCGTAACGGAGAAAAAGACAGTGAGGCTCCGCTGAAGGAGTCCCGCGCACGGCCAGACTGTCGGGATCCGCAGGCGCGGTTACATGCCCGCGGAACTAATTCATCCGTTTCTCCGGTATTCAGCAGTCCGGTCTCCGGACGGCCGGCGGCGAGCCGAACTTTCGTCCGCCGCCGGGACATACTGTGTCGGCACCCCCGAGCGGGTGCATCCCGACCCGATCAAAAAGGAGCCGCCATGTCTGACGACAAGAAAAGCTTTTTTGATGAAATAAACGACCTCGACGGGCTTCTGGAATCTTCCCCGGGCTCTTCGGATATAAGAGACGATGAACTCAGGGATATTATGGATTACCTCGGCGGGGAGAATGCCGCCGGTCCGGCAGTCGAAACGGTCGATGAGATTGTAAAGGAGTATGAGGCCTCCGTTTCGCCGGAACCGACCGCCGTGCTCGATTCGACGACAGTGAGCGATCTGAATTCGCTCCTTCACGGAAACACGGACACGCTTCCCGGAGCCGAGACCCACGTCATTCCGGACGACGTCCGGAAGATATATGAATCGAAGCCCATCCCGCCGGTACCGGAGACCGCCCCAGCTGAGGAGGGTCCGGACCAGACTGAGGAGGAAGACAAGTACGTCGCCAGGAACTACCGGGCGATACACATCGACAGAAGGCACAAGACCGGCTGTCTGGGCGGTCTGCTCTATTTCCTCTTCGTGATATGCCTGAGCGCCGTTCTGGCATTCGTGGGCTGGATCGCGGCCAACGACGTACTCGCGCTCAACAAGCCGGATCATGTCGGGACCGTCGTGATCCCCGAGTCCGCGTTTACCGAGAAGGTGGACGAAGACGGGAACACCTATCAGTCCGCTGACATCTCCGTCGTCGCGGACGAACTCAAGAAGGGCGGCTTCATAGATTATCCGATCCTTTTCAAAGTGTTTGCCAGGTTCGCCCACGCGGACAAAAAGATAGATCCGGGCGAGTACGAACTCTCGACCTCATACGATTTCCGCGCACTGGTGGCGCATATGAAGAAGTCCGCGCAGTATTCCACGGACGAAACCACTCTTGTGACCATCCCCGAGGGCAAAAGTCTGAAACAGACCTTCGAACTGCTTGAGGACGCCGGGGTCTGCAAGGCGAAGGATCTGTGGGACGCCGCGGCTAATTCTGAATTCAACTACTGGTTCATTTCACCGGATTCCCTCGGCGACGAACTGCGGCTCGAGGGCTTCCTGTTCCCGGATACCTACGAGTTCTACGTCAACAGCAGCCCCAACCGCGTACTCGAGAGGTTCCTGAACAACTTCGAGGCGAAGTTCACCGATGAGATGCGTGAAAAAATAGAGGCCGACGGCAGGGATGTCCGGGAGATAGTCATCGTCGCGTCGCTCATAGAGATGGAGGCAGCCAACGATGACGAGCGTCCCGATATAGCTTCCGTAATATACAACCGTCTCGGGAGCAGCGATTATCCGTTCCTTCAGATCGACGCTTCCATTCAGTATATCCTGCCCGAACGCAAGGAGCGTCTGACCTACGACGACCTGCTCATAGACGACCCGTACAACACATATCTCTACAAGGGTCTGACGCCCGGCCCCATAGCCAATCCCGGCCTGGCGTCCATCAAGGCGGCCATAGAGCCCGCCGACACGGACTATTTCTTCTACGCGCTCAACAAAAACGGCGCGCACAGCTTCTTCAATGATTACTATTCGTTCGAGGCCTTCGTCAACAGCGAAGATTTCGGCGGTTAAAGTAATATAAGCAGACAGATATGGAGGATCTCCGAAGTGGAAAAACTGGGACTTAACGAAATTAGAGAAAAATACCTTTCCTTCTTTGAATCCAAGGGGCATCTGCGTCTTCCGAGCTTTCCGCTCATTCCGCAGGGCGACAGCAGCCTGCTGCTCATAAACGCAGGCATGGCGCCGCTAAAGCCGTACTTTACCGGCGAGGCGGAGCCCCCGAGACACAGGGTCACGACCTGCCAGAAGTGCATCCGCACTCCAGATATAGAGCGCGTCGGAAAGACGAGCCGCCACGGCACCTTTTTCGAGATGCTCGGCAACTTCTCGTTCGGAGACTATTTCAAGAACGAGGCCACCGCGTGGGCATGGGAATTCATAACCAAGGTCCTGGAGATCCCCGAGGACAAGCTCTACGTCTCCGTATATGAGCAGGATCAGGAGGCCTACGACATCTGGACCCAGAAGGTCGGAGTCTCACCGGACCATATGGTGTTCCTCGGCAAGGAGGACAACTTCTGGGAGATCGGCGCCGGCCCCTGCGGCCCCTGCTCCGAGATATATTTCGACCGCGGAGAGGAACACGGCTGCCACAGCCCCGACTGCCACGTCGGCTGCGACTGCGACAGGTACGTAGAGTTCTGGAACCTCGTATTCACGCAGTTCAATAACGACGGCAACGGCAACTATACGCCTCTCGCCAAGAAGAACATAGACACCGGCATGGGTCTCGAGCGTATGGCCTGCATCATGCAGGGCGTCGACTCGCTCTTCGACGTCGATACCGTCATGAACATCACCCATAAGGTGTCCGAGCTCACGGGCGCGACTTACGGCCAGAGCACGAAGACGGACGTGTCGCTGCGCGTCATCACCGACCACATCCGCTCCACGACCATGCTTATAGGCGACGGCGTGCTTCCCTCGAACGAGGGCAGAGGCTACGTTCTGCGCCGCCTGCTCAGACGCGCAGCACGCCACGGCAAGCTTCTCGGCAAGGAAGAGCCCTTCCTCTATCTGGTCGCGGATACCGTCATCAAGGAGAGCGAGGCAGCCTATCCCGAGCTCCGTGAGAAGCGCGACTACATAGTCCGCGTCATCAAGGCCGAGGAGGAGCGCTTCGATCTGACGATAGATTCCGGCATGCGCATCCTGGGCGGCATGATCGACGACTGCAAGGCCTCCGGCAAGACGGTCCTTGACGGAGCCGACTGCTTTAAACTCTACGATACCTACGGCTTCCCGATAGACCTGACCCTCGAAATACTCGCCGAAAACGGTCTTGACGCCGACAGGGACGGTTTCGACAAGCTGATGAACGAGCAGCGTGAGCGAGCCCGCGCCGCGACCGCAGCGCTCGGCGACTTCGGATGGGCCGCGATCGACCTCGGTCTTCCAAAAAACGAGCAGACGGAATTCACAGGCTACGAAGTCTTTGAAAACGACGACGCCAGAGTGCTCGCGATCGTTTCCGACGGCGAGCTGTGCTCCGAGGTCCGTGAGGGCGACGAGGCCGTCATCGTTCTGGATAAGACCCCGTTCTATGCCGAGATGGGCGGCCAGTGCGCCGACGTCGGTGACATAGAGAAGGACGGCGCGCTCTTCAGGGTGACGGATGTCCACAAGTCCAAGGACGGCAAGTACATGCATTCCGGAGCAGTGCTCAAGGGCAACTTCAGCGTCGACGATACGGTGAAAGCCGAGATCGACGCGGACCGCCGCCGCGCCATTATGCGCGCACACAGCGCGACGCATCTTCTCGACGCCGCACTCAAGGAAGTCCTCGGCTCTCATATCGAGCAGGCCGGCTCGCTCGTAACGCCGGATACCGTCCGGTTCGACTTCACCCACTTCGCTGCCGTGACGCCCGAGGAGATAGAGAAAATAGAGGAGCTCGTAAACGAGAAGATCCTCGAAGACCTCGCGGTGGACATCCGCGAGATGCCCATAGACGAAGCCAAGAAATCCGGCGCTGTCGCTCTCTTCGGAGAAAAGTACGGAGACATAGTCCGCGTCGTCAGCATGGGCGATTTCTCCAAGGAATTCTGCGGCGGCACGCATCTCGCCAACACGGCCAAGGTCGGCCTGTTCAGGATAGTCGCCGAGTACTCCGTCGCGGCGGGAGTCCGCAGGATCGACGCCGTGACCGGCATGAAGGCCCGCGAGTACCTGCGTGACACCGTGGCCGTCAACAGGACTATAGCCGAAATGCTCAAGACTTCGCCCGGAGAACTCGTCGCCAAGGTTGGCCAGAACCAGAACGAGCAGCGTGAACTCCGCCGCGCGATAGAAAAGCTCCGTACGAAGCTCATCCAGCAGGAGACCAACAGCTTCCTGCTCTCCTCGAAGGACGTTAAGGGCGTAAAGCTCATCACGGCTGTCCTCGAGGATGCCGACGGCGACGCGCTCCGCTCTGCGGGCGATTACCTCAAGAGCAAGGCCGAGGATATAGTGGCCGTTCTCGCATCCGTCAACGACGGGAAGATAAGCTTCATCGCCGTCTGCGGAAAGGGAGCTGTAGCCCGCGGAGTAAAGGCGGGAGACATCATAAAGAACGTGACGAAGATAGCCGGAGGCTCCGGCGGCGGCAAGCCCGACGTCGCGATGGGCGGCGGCAAGGATGTCATGAAGGTCGACGATGCGCTGGCTTCAGTCGATGAGATCGTCGGCGCGATGATCAAGTGAGGTAAGACATGTCAGACTGCCTATTCTGCAAGATAGCCGCCGGAGAGATACCCTCCGCGTGCGTGTACTCAGACGATCTGGTATACGCGTTCAACGATATCGACCCGCAGGCGCCGAAGCATTTTCTCGTGATACCGAGGGAGCACATCGCTTCATGCGCCGAGATAGGTCCCGGAAACTCCGCGGTCGTCGCACACATCTTCGAAGTGATCGCGAAGCTGGCGAAGGAACTCGGCTTTGACGACGGGTTCAGGGTCGTGTCCAACTGCGGAGAATCCGCAGGACAAAGTGTGAAGCATCTTCATTTCCACGTCCTGTCGGGACGCGACATGACCTGGCCTCCGGGCTGATATTCAATTCAACAACAAGGGCCGCCGTGCGGAAAGGTGCAGTTTCTGCATTACCGGCAACGGCGGCCGTATTCTAGGTTCCGTTTTCAGGGAAGACATATGCGGGAAGGAGGAAAGCGGCATGGCAGGGAAAAAGGAAAACAGGCCCGATCCGGGATTCGAGCGGCTGAAAGCCGACATTAAGGCCGGAGTTCCGGCGAAGGCATACATACTCGCCGGACAGGAGACCTATCTCAAGGATCACTATCTCGGCAGACTGCGCTCCCTCATACTCGACGGGCCCATGGAGGATTTCAACTGCAAGTACATCGACGGCTCGGATTTCGACCTGAACGGCTTCGCGGACGCCATCGACACGCCTCCGTCCTTTGCCGAACGCACCTTCGTGGAAGTCAGGGACTACCAGATATTCGACATCGACAAGGATGATACCGAGGAGTTCATAAGCATAATATCCGATCTCCCGGAATGGGTGTGCCTGGTGTTCGTCTACGATGCCATTGAATACCGGAGGGACGGCCGGCGCACCGGTCTCGCCAAAGCGGTGAAGGACAACATCGTCACAGTGACGATAGACGAACAGGAAAGAAGCGATCTGATCCGCTGGATAACTTCCCATTTCAGGGCCCACGGGAAGAATATCTCCCGCGGGGACTGCGACTATCTTCTGTTCATATGCGGCAGCCTCATGAGCGGACTGAATTCCGAGATAGAAAAGATCGCGTCCTGGTGCTCCGGGGATACGGTGACCAGAGCGGACATAGACGCCGTGGCTATACCCGTGCTCGAAGCCGCGGTGTTCGATCTTACCGACGCTCTTTGCGAGCGGAGGTTCGCAAAGGCGGCGGACGTTCTGTCGGACCTCATCACGATGCAGAACGAGCCTCTGCCCATTCTGGGCGCCATAGGAACGAATTTCCGCAGGATGTTCGCGGTGAACGTGCTCGACAGGAACGGCGCAGGCATGGAAGAACTGATGTCCGCGGTGAAGACCACGTCGGAATACTACGCCAGAAAACTGCTGGAATTCTCCAACAGGTTCGGGATCCGGCGCCTGGCGAAAGGAATAGAACTGTGCGCGCAGGCTGACCTGGACCTGAAAGGCTATTCGTCTTCCGATCCCGACAGGCTGTCAGACCTGCTCGTCGGACTCGCGGGCCTGAGCTGAGCGATGGAAAAGACACATGTTTCGGAGACGGTAATAGTCGAGGGAAAGTATGATAAGAACACCCTCTCGCAGTTTCTCAACGCAAACATAATCGAGACTTCGGGCTTCGGCGTATTCAACAGTCCGGAGACGGCGGAGCTCATACGGACGCTGGCGAAGAAGACAGGCGTGATCGTCATGACCGACAGCGACGGAGCGGGATTCATGATAAGGAACTTCATAAAGGGCGCCGTCACGGAAGGAAAAATACTGCACGCATACATCCCCGAAGTGCCGGGAAAGGAAAAAAGAAAGGTCCGTCCCGGAGCCGAGGGCCTGCTCGGAGTCGAGGGGATGGACCGGCAAACGGTGCTGAAGGCGCTGCGTGACTGCGGCGCGGATATCGGCGAAGGACCGCACGGCGCCTCGGAAAGCCGCGTGACCAAGGCTGAACTGTACGGATTAGGGCTCAGCGGGGGAAAGGAGAGCGCCGCCAGACGCGACGCACTGAAGAAAAAGCTGGGCCTTCCCTCGAAACTGAGCGCGAACGCGCTCCTCGACGTGCTCAACGCCCTGTACGGCAGGGAAGAACTGCTGGAACTTCTCGGAGACGCCGGGCCCTGACATGGTTTACATATTATTTGCATATTAACGCTGACCGTGATATAATCACGGCAGATAAAAAACGGAGGTATTAGTTATGAGATGCCCGTTTTGCAGTTACAGTGAGAGCAAGGTCATAGATTCCCGTCCTGCTGAGGAGGGGTCGACGATCAGAAGGCGCCGCGAGTGCCTTTCCTGCGGAAAGCGCTTTACGACCTATGAGATCATGGAGCGTCTGCCTCTTCTCGTAGTCAAGAAGGACGGCCGCCGTCAGAGCTTTGACCGCGTAAAGCTTCTTAACGGCATGGTTCGCGCCTGTGAAAAGCGTCCTGTTCCCATGGCAGAGCTTGAGGCGATAGTCGACGATATCGAGCAGGAACTGCAGAACTCGCTCGAGAGGGAAGTTTCGTCGGTCAAAATAGGCGAAATGGTCATGGACAGGCTCAAGAATCTCGACGAGGTCGCGTATGTCCGCTTTGCGTCGGTATACAGGCAGTTCAAGGATATCAATACGTTCATGGACGAGCTCAATAAGCTCCTCAGCTCCAAGGAATGATAGAGGCTTGACCGGAAAAGCCTTTGACGAATATGGTAAGTAACTTTTCGGAGTTTTGCGGCGAGGTCGTTCGCTGCGGATTTTCGATGGGCGGCGGCAGCGCGAAGGGCATATACTCCATAGTGCCCTATACGTGGGAACAGCAGGATCTCCTAGATACTCCCGTCAAATGGCACACGGGCGACCCTGAAACGGACCCATGGGAATGGCGTATGCGCGTTCTTGAAGAGAGACGGGATATCGCCTATTCGAAAGTCTTTTTCAACGTGAGCGGGTTTATATCCGCCGAATGGTATCCGCGCTTTCTCGCCGTCAGGCGCAGAGGCGAGACATTTGACGAGGCTTTCGGGCGCGGGGCAGTCTCACGCATGGCGAAAAGAGCTTACGACGTCATCCGCGAAATAGATTCTCTGGCGTTCCATGAGATCAAATCCCTCGCATTTATAATCCGGGAAGAGAATTCGCAGTTCGAGCAGGCTTTGACCGAACTGCAGATGAAGATGTTCATCACTATCGACGGCCGCGCGCAGAAGGTCAACAAATACGGCATACCCTACGGCTGGTCGAGCACGTCTTTTTCGACGGTCGAAAGCTTTTGGGACAGACGCGGCGTACCGCTCGAAGAAATGGATCCGGAAAAAAGCTATGAGCTTATTTACCGGCGCGTACTGGAACTCAATCCAGAAGCCGAAAAATCAAGGATAGAAAGATTTATAAGAGGATAATAAAACATCCGTTTCCGCATTGTTCGGAAACGGATGTTATTCTTTTTTCCGCCCGGATCAGATCTCCATGGCGCTGCAGGTAGAGTCGATGAAGCCGACTTTTATCCCGCAATTGAATTCTCTTACGAGAAGCTCGGCAAGCTCGTCGCGGGCCTTGAGGACGTCGTCCTTATTGACGCTTGAGAAACCGTCTATGGGGAAGAAGACGTGGTTTGTTTCCTCGGTGATCTTTCCGTCGTCGCTCTGACGCCATATCCAGCGGCGAGTTTTGACAGTGTGTCCGCTGACGTAGACAAGTTCGCCTTCCG
>JAEEGL010808541.1_pt1 | contig 21376 bp, 14 predicted proteins | sample 9134231 | NCBI WGS metagenome assembly JAEEGL01 (sample SAMN16246548, study PRJNA631951) | gut metagenome | biome: gut microbiome; feature: rumen; material: fiber-attached | host: Bos | place: Iran: Karaj | collected 2018-10
AAAAATAATTGATAATGCTAATAATCTTGATAACTTTATTACTAGAAAAGAAGCAATAACTATGACATATAGATATTATAAGAGTACTGGTTTTAAATATGATACTTCATCTTACATTTCTAGTATTGAAAATAGTTTAAAAAAATAATTGTTTTAAGCCCTTAAAAGGGCTTTTAAATTTGCCTAATTCTAAACATATAATTAAAAAATTTTTAATTGAAATAATATGTACATTTTGGTATTATAAATTCTATACTTATTTTCTATTAGTAGGGGTGCAATTATGTTTAAAGAGTTAGTAGTTAGATTAATGGACCAGTATTTAACTTATAATAAATTTAAATTGTTAGATAGTGATTTATATAGAAGAATTTTTAAAAGTTCTGATAGTGTTATTAGTCCTAAAGCAGTAGCGACAGATTTTGTTAGAACATTAGGATTAAAAGAAGATAAATATTATTGTAAAGATTGCAAATTAGATTGTGAGCAAGGATTATATGTTGAACATTTAATGGTTGATGATAAAGGTGACTTAGTTGACAGACATTATGATGATAGAGTTGGCTTAAGACTTGTAACAGATTATTCTACAATAAAAGATCAATGTAGTAATATAAGAAAAGAAAATAAGCTTTTAAGAGTAACTTATGGCGAATATCCTAAAACAATAGTAATTTATGGTGACAAAGAATATGAAGAAATGGAAAAAAGTTTTCTTTATGATAAAGAAAACTCTTTAACAGGTAAAGAATATGATTTATCATATTTGGATTATGATTTTTTTGAGAGACATGGAAATGCTACTGAATTTGTTTATAATGGTAAAAAATATGTTCATTTTAAATATTATTATATAAAAAGTTATGAAAGAAGTTATTGGGATTCTGATCGAGACTTATACTTTCGAGTTGAACCTGTTGAATGGCTAGTAGATGTTGATAAAAATATTGCTATTTCTGAAGATATACTTATACCAAGTGTTCGTTGTAATAGTCATCATTATGATTTAGAAAAGTATGTAGGACAAACACTTTCAAGAGAAATATCATATGTGCATAATACATTTGATAATACTATAACTCAAGATGAATCTGATAGTAGAACTGAAGAAGTAGATAGTATTGTAGGAGAAATAGAAAAAGAATTAGTAAATTATTATGGTAAAGAAGATATTATGGCAAAAGTAGATAAATTAATTGAGGACTATAATTGTTCTATATTAGATTCTGATTCAGATAAATTAACTACTAAACAAAAAGATAAAGAATTATTATTTGCTAGCTTGATAAATGATTTGAATTCAATTTTATCTCAGTTAAAACAAAATTCTTTAATGTATCAAAAATATACTGATATGTTATCTTTAATAAAAGAATGGATAGAAGTTTTAGATTCTAAAGATTATCAAAAAAGAGATATTAATCCTATTTCTTATATGATACTTGAAATTAAAAAATATATATTTCCTTTTTTAGAAGATAAAGAAATGGAAATAAAGTTAAGGGAACTTATTTGTGATCAAGAAAGAACCGTTATGGATTATATAAATAGTGGTCAAATAGATGGATTTAAGAATGTAGAAGAATTTGAATATGATTTTAGATTAAGATTACAAGTGTATCTACTAAGCTTAAATACTAAAGTTTTTAATAAGGATATGGCTACTGAAGTAAGAGAAGCATATAAAAGTATGTTAACTGATAAAGAACATAAAGATAAGTATAATTATATTGGTTTTTATATAGAAAAAATAAAAGAATTAAAAGATACAATAACAAGTTCTGGTTATGAAGAAGATATTAAAACATTAAAAGAAGTATTAAACGAACCAATTGATTATAGTGCAGATATTTATAGTATTATTAGTGAATTAACTAAAAGATATTCTTCTTTATATAGAATAGTACTAGATAGAGAATCACAAATATCACAAAAAAATGAAATTAGTAATTATTTAATTAAAAGAAAAAGTAAAAGTTCATAATATAAATCTGAACAAATTGTATTCCATGAGATTAAATTAAGTAAAATATTAAAAATCTCATAAAAGTGTTTTTTATGAGATTTTATATTATTTATGAAGCAAAATTTACAATACTCATTTTTATTTCGTAAAAAAATAATAAAGTTGAAATAATAATAAGTAATAAACTAATTATTGGTATATATAGCATTTTATAATTTTTTCTGATAATCGATAGTATTATTTTTATTGTAGCATAAATAATAATTACTACATAATCAATAATAAAAATAAATTCTAAAAATACTCCTATATTACTATTATCAAAAAAACTTGGTATTATTATTTGAATTAATGCTATTGATACTAAAAATAAAATATCAAGTATTATTAATGTCTTATTAAACTTATCTAAATATTTTTTCATTTCCTATCTCCAATTATATAATATAACAAATAATGAATTTAAACAATTATTAATAAAAAAATAATTGTTAAAAATAACAAAGGAATAGATTTTTATATAGATGATTATAGTTTCAAAAAAGAGAAGTAGAAATACTTCTTTTTATTTGTATATGTTAAATATTGACTTATATTTTTATTTAATATAATATATACGCTTACAGGGGGATTATTATGAAAACTGAAGAATTTCAAAGAATAAAAGATGAGTATAAAAACTATAAAGCTATGTTGCAAGAACAAAAAGAATTAAGAGAAACACTAGAAACAAAAGTTGATACATATGCTAATTTACGTATTTTAGCAGACAAATTAGAAATGCTTGATGATGAGTTATTTTATATACAAAATGAAACTGAATTCTATAGATCTTTAGCAGATCGTAGTGATTTTGAAAGACTACAATGTGGTACTGATAAAAAGATGTATTTCTTTTATGGATATTGTATTAAAGATAAAGAAGAAAGAGATGAAAATAGGTGGGGAGATGACTATGTAATATTTCTTCCAAGAGATACTAAGTTTAGTCCTTTTAAAAAGTATTATGTGTTATTATGGGATTTAGTTGATAGTCGTGGTCATATTTTAGTACCTCTTAAAGAGTATGAACAATTTAAGAAAAAGAATTATGTTTTTGATATAGGTGAGGAAGTAAATATACCTTATTCTAATGATAAAGAATATAATGAAGTTAGACGTGATTGGACTGGAGCTGAAGATAATTATGAAGCAGCATATAATAAATTAAGAACAGATTTATTTAGAAGCTATGTTCATTCAGAAAATGAATCAGAAGCAGTACAAAAATTAGCATTAAAACATAAATTATAAAAAGAAAGGTAATCATTTATTGAATGATTATCTTTTTTTTGTTAAAATTATTATGATAATAAGGAGCAGTTATGAATAAAAAATTTTTTTCTTTATTTATTATTATGTTTTTAGTAACATTTGTATTTACTGGATTAGTTTTAACTGATGTAGAAACAAATAAATTAACCATGTCTGCTCCAGTAGTTGTATCTAGAGAAACATTACAAAATTATATTGTTTCAACTGCTGTAAGTTATTATTACAATAATAAATATACTGATTATGATGGATATTGGGCTGATGAATCACATTCTGAATATTCAACTATGTATAACTATAGCCCTGAAATGATTAGTAGGTCTAGATATATAGCTACTCAATGTGATGCGTTTGTTACAGACTGTTATATTCATACCTTTGGTTTTGATTTTTCTAAATATAAAGATTCTCTCTTAAAGGGAAAATATACTAGTTATTATACTAATAATGGTGTTAAAAAATATGCTAAAGATGATGTAGATGTTTTTAAAAATGCATATAAATATTTTAATAAAGTATATAGTGTTAGTTTTATGCAAAAAATAGCTAAAGATAATCCAAAAGATCCTATGGTTGTTTTAACATATCAAAAAGGTAAGATATCTACATTAAAGAATGTTAAAGATACATCTAAAACAGTTACTGATTTATTAAATGGTGATGGTGGACAAGAAATACTAGATTATATTATTTCTCAATTACAACCAGGGGATATTATTTTAAATGATGGTCATGCTTTATTATGGGTTGGAGATATATTTGAATCATCAGGAGGGGCTATTCATTCCACAGCTGTAACTTCTAAAATGACAAGAGATTCTAATGGAAATATAACTGAATTTGGCAATGGATATGATGCATATGATGTAAGGTACTCAACTAAAGATTATGTTATTACTAAAAGTATTATTTATCATGGGTCTTCTATAAATGATGATATTACTATTTTAAGACCTATTAATGCAATGTGTACTTTTAATGGTAATAATTGTACTTTAAATAGTAATTATGCAAAGATTGTTTCTAATGCTTCTGCTAGAAATAAATTAAATAGATTAAGAGTTGAACAATTTATATATGATGAAACAGGAAGTAGAATTTTAGGTGATGCTTCTTCTGTAAATGTAGGAGATGAAATATCATATGATTTTTATTTAACAAATAAATCTAATTTCTCATTTTGCTCATCTGGAACTAAAGCTAATAAAGATGATTGTACTTCATCCGGATATTGTTCTAATGCAACTTTTAAAAATAAAGATGATTGTAAAAACAATGGCTTTAAATGGAATTATTATAAATGGATTAGTATTAAAAAGAATACTAATTATAGTGGTATAACTATTACTTCAACAATACCTATTAATACAAAATTCGTTAGTTGCTCTAATAATTGTAAATATTCTAATGGTAAAGTAATATGGAGTAATATTTCTATGCCTTATTCAAACACTTCTGAAGTTAAATTAGGATTTACTGTTAAAGTGTTAAATGATAATAGTGATTTAGAATTTGATGGTATGACATTAACTTATGATAGTTCTAATTTAAAGATGGGTTCATTTAAAACATTAGTTAATTCTTCTATTAATGGTAAATACGCTACTGAATTTAATAATATTATTAATAATGATGTTAAAAATACTAAATGTAGTACAAGTTATGATTATGTAATAAATACATATAATAGTTTTATTAAATCAAAACATGTTTATACAACTGTTAGTGGTGATTTATCTAAAATAATAACCGCTGATAATATAGTAAAAGGTATATTTAAAGAAGTGAATTTTGATAATGTTGTTAGTTATACTAAGAAAACAAGTTCTGAAGTAAATAATTTAAGCGGTAATTATAAAATAATAAATCAAATGTTAGTACCAGGTTTTTATGGTGGATATAGATATAATAAATTGTATTATAGTAAAAATATGGATTACTTTAATAAGATAAAACCTATGTGGTCTACAAGAGTTAATATGAATGTTGGAGATATAATAGTAACTCTTAAGAAATCAGGTAATAGTTTTACACTTAAAAATATTATGATGTATGATGGTATGGATGGTAGTACTCCTACATTTATATATTGTGAAAATAAAAAAGTAATTAGACATAAAAAAAGAGAATTTGCAAAGTCTGATTCGAGAAGTAAATTTTATACTTCTTGGTATGCTAATGGATTACTAATATATGAATTATATAGTGCAGATTTATATGTTGTGTTAAGGCCTAGTATGTATTATGAATTACAATATAGAGAGGATGAACCTATTATTCCTCCAACTGAGCCAGTAGAACCAGTTAATCCACCAACAGATCCGGTTACTCCAACTCCAACTCCTAAACCAGAACCAGAGCCAACAAAACCAACAGATCCGATTACTCCAACTCCAACTCCTAAACCAGAACCAGAGCCAACAAATCAAACAAATGAAACTAACGAATCAAATATAGATAAGGTTTATGAAGTGAAATTATATTTAGATAAAGATGCAATTGGAGAGAAAAAAATATATTTTTATGATAGTTATAATAATTGGTCTAATGAAAAAGGAAAATTTATAGCGTCTATTGATATACCTAAAAAAGAAGGCCATGTATTTAAAGGATTTTTCACTGGATATAATTGTTCTGGAAATATGATTATTAATTCTAAAGGTAGAATAGTATCAGACGATATAAATAGTAATACTACGATATATAATTGTTGGTATCAAAATAATAAAAATGATTCTGAAATTAATGAAGAAAAAAATAGTCTTATGGATAGTATACTTTTAATTGTTGGGTATTCTTCAATATTTGCTATTCTATTATTTGTTGGATTATTTATTAATATGAAGAAAAAATAAAACTAGATATATATCTAGTTTTTTATTTGAATATATATTATAATTATATTAGTAATAAAAATAGGTGAGTATATTGAATGAACCAATGAAAGTAACAGTTGTCGATTATGCAGATGTTTTAAAAGCTAGTTTTGAAGATGAAAACGCTGTAATTATAGGATATAAGCCATCTAATGATGGTTCTTTTGATTATAATGAAGAAGTATATAATGCTTTAAATTTAGATAGTGATAATCTAAATTTAAGTACAGGTAATATACAAATAACTGATGAGGCTGGTAATCCTATTTTAATAGAAGAATTACATTACTATACTATTGGTGAAAATAATAAATTAATTGCTCTTACTACAGATGAAGTAGAAGCATTATTATTAAATAATCAAACTGCTCCAATACTTATGAGTAGTAATGAATTGGGTGAAGATGCAGTTGCATCTGATTTAGATATAGTTGCTGATTCAATGAGTAATCTTGTAGGATATATAAATCCAGAAGGAAAGATGGAATATACTTCTCAAATAGGTGAATCTGGTTTATTTGGAGCAATGTATGATGTAACAAGTTATTATAGAAATATTAATAATACATTACAAACATCTATTGCAGAAGAAGCAGATGCTATTGCAACAATTGCATCTAGTTATGATACTTTAGACCAAGCAGCAGCAAAGGAAGTAGAAAGAACTGTTAGTTCTCCTGGATATGATGGATATGTAGGTGGAGGGTCTAGTAAAAAACCCGAGTATACTGTAAATGGTATGACTGCTGATGAAATATCAGCATCTACTAAGAGTATGATTCAAAAAACAAAGAATGCAGCTTTATCAGGTAATTTTGATAAAGTAGCCGAGTTTTTAGGAAGTGATGCTAAACCTGGTTCTATTGGTAAAGTTAGTGTATCTAAATTAGGTGAAACTATTGATAAAATAGTTCCTTCTCTTGAAGAAGATGCTAAAAATTGTACTGCAATGATAGGATCTATAAATGATTTTATGGATCAAATAAAAGCTAATGGTAAATTAAAAGGTAAAGCATGGAAAAATGTTAAAAAGAATTTAAAGAAATATAAAGCTTATTTAGAAGCTAGTATAGATTCAGCAGAATTCTTAGCTAATGTAATGGAAGCAGCTAAGAAAATGATAGAAGATTTCTTATATCCAGATACTGAATTAGATGATAGTGTATTACCTGAATTAGAAACTCAATTTCAAGCATTAACAACTCAAATTTCTGAGCTTAGTCTTAAAATTGATGAAATGAGAAGAAATCAAAAAGAAGTTTGTGATTCAAAGAAGAATGAAGATGATGAATGGGTAATAGATTATTCTAGTTGTCGTATGCAACCAACTGACGAAGAAATAGCATCATATCAAACTACTTTAGATGAATATCAAGTTCAAGCTGATGAAATAGAAGCTAAAATAAAACGCATTAATGATTTTGCTATTGTTGTTCAAAATGCACAAAAGTTAATTAAAGATGCTACTGAACAAGTAAAACAATTATTTGAAAATCCTATTAAATCAAATGATGGTAATGGTGGATTTAGTTCTAGATTTAATTTAGATTTATCTGCTTATGCTTTAGAAGGTACTGCAAGTGGTGATTTCTTAAAAGATTATTTGGGTTCATTAGATAGATCAGCAAAAGATTTAGATTATGATCCTACAGAATTATTATCATTAGGAGCTTCTCAAAAAGGTGTTAAGTATCATTCAATGCATTATGATCCAAAAGGAACAAAAAATGCTGGATTTGGATGCGCTATGTTTGTTGCTTATTGTTTTAATGAATTATTACATCCAGGTGAAAAAATAGATGGAGAAGATAAAAACAATAATGGATTCTATGGTGGATGTAGTCATTTCTTTGGTAATATTACAACTGATGGATTTGATGCTCATAATAAAGGCTTTGTTGAAGTATCAGCAGCTGATAGACAACCTGGTGATATAGTATGTTTTGTTACAACTAGAGAATCAGATGACATAAGAGGTTCAGCTAAAAACTGTTTCCATGTTGCTTTATATACTGGTGATGGAGATAAAATATTACACTCAACTGCATTTAATAGTACTGGAGGAGTTGGATATTCATCAATTGATGATTATATAAAAGCTAAAAGAAAATCATTAAAGCGTAAACATAATAATGGAACACTAGATTCTTATGATCAATTAACATATGAAGGTGTTCAAGATAGTGGTATTCAAGTTATATATCTTAGATATGTTGGAGATCAAGCTGTTCAAGTTTAAACTCATCAAATGATGAGTTTTTAATTGAAATAAATATTTTTAATAGATATAATTATATTAAAGATTGATTAATTGAAGGGAGAGTATAATCATTCTAGCGCCTGGACTAATAATAGTTGACGAGGATAGTAGATATCGAAAGACTCGGCGGGTTCTACTACGGATAAATGGTTCGTTAGATATATATTAAAAAGTAAAATCAAAATTATAACAGAGGTATATATCATCACTTTTATAAATGGAGAAATTTTATGTGTGGAATAATAGGCTATTTAGGGAAAAAGCATCCAAAAGATGTTCTTTTAAGTGGACTTAAAAATTTAGAATACAGGGGTTATGATTCTGCAGGAATAGCACTTATTAATAAAGATACAACTCAAATAATTAAGAGTGTTGGTAAAATATCCGAACTTGAAAAAAAGATAAATTCTACTGATTTAATTAACTCAAATGTAGGTATTGCTCATACTAGATGGGCTACGCATGGAGAACCTAATGAAATAAATGCTCATCCTCATAAAGTTGGCAAAATAACAATAGTACATAATGGTATTATAGAAAATGCTAGTACTTTAAGAGATAGTTTAATTAAAGAAGGAGTAGAATTTAATAGTAGTACTGATACTGAAGTTATAGCTGCTTTATTGAATAAATATTATAAAGATAATATGGAAGATGCCATTAACAAAACTATTAAAGCTATTGATGGAAGTTATGCTTTAGGTATTATATGTGATGATGAACCTGATAAATTATATGCTGTTAGATGTGAATCACCTTTAATAATAGGTATTGGTAAAAATGAGTATTTTATTACTAGTGATATAGGTGCTATTATTTCTTATACAAGAAAATATGTTTTATTAGGGGCTAATGAAATAGTTTCTATTGATAAAGATGGTTATAAAATAACTAAAGATAATAAAGAAGTAATAAGAGAAGTAAATACAAGTGAACTTACAAGTGAATCAGCTGATTTAATGGGTTATGAACATTATATGATTAAAGAAATAATGGAAGAACCTGTTCTTGTAAATAATATTATTCAAAAATACAAAGATAATTTAGATAAATTACCAGATGTTAAAAAATATAAACATATTCATATAGTTGGATGTGGTAGTGCATATTATGTTGGTATGATAGCTAAAAACTTCTTTGAAGATGATGGTCTTGATGTTCAAATAGATGTTGCTTCAGAGTATAGGTATAGAAACATAAAATATAATAAAAATACTTTAGTTATTTTAATTAGTCAATCTGGAGAAACTGCTGATACAATAGCAGCTATGAGAAAGGCTAATGATAAAAAAATAGATACTTTAGCTATAGTTAATGTAGATGGATCTACTATTGCAAGAGAATGTACATATAAAGTATTAATTGAAGCAGGTAGAGAAGTTGCAGTAGCAACAACTAAAGCATATATATTACAAGTATTATTATTGAGTTTGATTTCTTATAAGATTAATCCTGATAAAGAATATTTAAAAGATTTAGTTAAATTACCTAGTCAGTTAAAAGTATTATTAGATAAAACAGGTTTTCATAAAAAATTAGCTGATAAAGTATATAGAAAAAATGATGTGTTCTTTATTGGAAGAAAAATAGATTATGCTATATGTTTAGAAGGTAGTTTAAAATTAAAAGAAGTATCTTATATTCATAGTGAAGCATATCAAGCAGGAGAACTTAAACATGGAACTATATCTTTAATTAATAAAGGAACAGTTGTATTTGCCATAATAACAGATGATGATATTAGAGATAAAACTATATCTAATTTAGAAGAAGTATTATCTAGAGGAGCTAAAGCAATATATATTGGTAATAAAAAAGAAAAATATAGAAATAAGATAATAGTTCCTAGAATACATAAGAAATTACAACCACTTTTAGTAGTACCACCTTTACAATTAATATCATATTATGTTGCTTATAAAAGAGGATGTAGTATAGATAAACCAAGAAATTTAGCTAAAAGTGTTACTGTAGAATAATATAAAAGCAGAAAAATCTGCTTTTTATTTGCAATAATTAAAGAAATTTGGTATAATAGAAAGCACTTTTTGTTAGGAGAGATAGAAATGAGTAATTATGAAAATGATGGATTTATATTTAAATATTTTGATTTTAGAAAAAGATTACATGAATTTGAGTGTAAAGATATCATTGAACCAAGTGGAGATACTGTAAGTGCATATGATATGGCTTATGCTCTTAGAAAAAAATTAGGATATTATAATGAAGCATTAATGGATAATTTAGAGGTTCAAGTAATAAGATTTAATAAAAGAAATGGATATTCTGTATTTACACCTGATGAAGTTACTAAGAAATGTAGAAGAATAGATAATATTGGTTTCTATGTTGAAGAAAATGGTTCATATTATATTAAATTATATTATGTAGATGGTAGGGGTAGAGATATAGGAACTGGTATTGTTGATAATTTTGTTAAATTAGATGCATGTGATGAAGAAGCTATAAAGAATAAAAGATATTTAATGAAATGTTTAAATATATTAGCTGATTATTCAGCTAAACATCCTGGTGAAAGTTTTAGATGGGATTTAAAAAATCGTATAGTTGATCTAATTCAAATTAATGGTGATTTTTTATCATGTACTTTAGATATTTATCATATAGATAGACCAGAACCATATTTTACAAGTTCTAAAGATGCAGGACTAGCAATATATGAATATGGTTATGGTGAAAAAAATATATCTCAAGATAGTTGTTATTATTTAAAAAGAATGAGTGTTAATTTAAATGATGTTGATCCTTTAGTAAGTGATATTGTTAGAAAAGAATACAATTTAGAAGGAAAAAAACTTGTAAAGTAATATTTACAAGTTTGATTTTTAAAGAATCATTTGTTATAATCGATAACATGTCCGTTAAAAATTGGAGATGTAATTATGTATAAACTATTATTAATAGGTTCATTATTATATAGTTTAAATTATAATGAACCAGTTACTATTGATCATAGTTTTCTAGATGATCAAGTAAATGTTAGTATAGCTAATTTTGAAAATGAAGTAGTTGAATATCAAGAATATTATAGAACTCATTATTTTAAAGGTGAGTATATAGATGATATTGCTAAAAAAATAGAAAAATATTTTAATTCAAATTTAAATGGTAAAGGATATTTTGTAGCAGAATATTCTTTACAGGTAGGAATGGATCCTTATTTAGCAGCAGCAGTTATGTTACAAGAAACAGGTTGTTATTGGACATGTAGTAAATTAATGCGTTCTTGTAATAATGTTGCTGGTAATAAAGGAAAACCATCTTGTAATGGAGGAAGTTATAGAAAGTTTTCTACACTTGATGATGGAATTAAGTTTGCTATTAATAAGTTAAATTCTTATTATAAAAAAGGAAAAACTAAACCATCACAAATTAATCCATATTATGCCGAATCTAAAACATGGCATGTTAATGTAGAAAAATATATGAAAAAAATTAAGAAGGGGTAGTTGGTATGAACGAACAAGTATATTTACATGGTGTTGGTAATGGTCCACATTCTTATTATGATCCTAGAAATCAAGAAGTAATACTAGGCAAAATACTTGCTAGTGGAGCTTTATTGTCTATGAGACAACAAGGCAAAGAAAGTAACAATGGTTTTAATGGTATAGACTATGTTTCTTTATGTGATTATGAGAAAAAAGAAGTATTTAATACAGGTAGAAGAAAATATAATACATTCTACCAACATATTATTAATTCTTTAGCACTTGTTTTTCCTAAAGAAGAAATAGAAGTTATCGTACCAACTATTGTTAGAAATTGCACATTAAATCGTAGTGGTTATGAATGGATGAAATGTTTAGGAGAATCAGGAGAAGATAGATATTCTGATTTACCAGATGAAGTACAAGTTAAAGATATGGTATCTTTAACAAACTTAAGTGCATTAACTTTTCCAACAGAAATGTTTTTAAGTAACTTCTTTTTAAGAAAGAGTAGTACTAAAATAGATGCATTAAAAAAAGAGATAGCTGAATTATATAGTTTATTAAAATACTTTGGCTATGATATTAAAATATATGACATTCATTCTTTAAGAGAAATGAATGAAGAAAATATAGAAAGATTAGTTTTAAAACGTTGACAAAAAATTAATAAAATAATATAATTTTGTCGTAAGTGATGAAGGGTGAGTAGATATATATTTTCCTTTATAGAGAGCTAATGTTTGGTGGAAATTAGTAATAGATATATATTGAAAAAAATAATCGTGACAAAATCTGGAGCTTAAACGCATAATCTGCGATAAAGATAAGAGATAGAAATAAGAATCTATGAAGTAAGATGGCACAGCGTACAAAAACGCTCTTACAATTAGGTTCTTTTTATTTTATAGGAAGGTGATATTTATGGAAAACAAATACAGAAATGTATATTGTGGAGAAGTAACAAAAAAATATTCTGGTAAAGAAGTAAGACTTGCTGGATGGGTAGAAAATGTTCGTAATTTAGGTGGATTAGTTTTTGTTACTCTAAGAGATGAAAAAGGAGTAGTACAATTAATTAGTAATGATGTTGAAAAGTATTCTAATCTAAATAGAGAATGTACTGTAACTGTAACAGGTTTAGTTAAAGATAGGACACCGGATATGGTTAATAAAAATATGAAGACTGGAGAAATTGAAGTTGAAATTAAAACATTAGAAGTTTTAGGAGATGTATATAAAACACTTCCATTTGAAGTTAAGTCATCTAAAACATCTAGTGAAGAAACTAGACTTAAATATAGATATCTAGATTTAAGAAATAAAGAAGTACATGATAATATATTATTTAGAACTAAAGTAATTGATTTTATTCGTAAAACAATGAAAGAAATGGATTTTACTGAAATACAAACACCAATTATAACAGCATCATCTCCAGAAGGAGCAAGAGATTTTATTGTGCCTTCAAGAAAGTTCAAAGGTAAATTTTATGCACTTCCACAAGCACCACAAATATTTAAACAATTATTAATGTGTAGTGGATTTGATAGATATTTTCAAATAGCACCTTGTTTTAGAGATGAAGATCCAAGAAGTGATAGATTATATGGTGAATTTTATCAATTAGACTTTGAAATGTCTTTTGCAACACAAGAAGATGTATTTGAAGTAGGACAAAAAGTGTTTTATGATACATTTAAAGAATTTGGTCATAAAGAAGTATCACCAATTCCATTTAGAAGAATTCCATATAAAGAAGCTATGGAAAAATATGGTAGTGATAAACCAGATTTAAGAATTAATTTTGAAATTGAAAATATTACAGATTTATTAAAGAAAAACGAAAGTGTTGTTTTTAAAGATAAAGTAGTAAGAGCATTCAAAGTTGAATCTAGTGATAAATCTAATTCTTGGTATAAAAAACTAGAAGAAGAATATAAAGAATTAGGAGCATCATCATTAGGATTCATTAAATATGAAAATGATGAAATATCTGGTTCAATGTCAAAACTATTTAGTGACAAAGAAAAAGCTGAATTAACTAAATTATTTAATCTTAAAAATGGAAATGTAGTATTTATTATATGTGGTAATGCTGGAGAAAAGTTCCAAAAATTATGTGGTAATTTAAGATTAAGAATTGCTAATGAATTAAATTTAGTTGATAAATCAAAACATATATTCTGTATTATCTGTGATTTCCCAATGTATGAATGGAATGAAGAAGATAATAAATATGATTTCACACATAATCCATTTACAATGCCTAAAGGTGGTTTAAAAGCTTTAGAAGAGATGGAACCTGGTGAAATAGTTGCTAATCAATATGACTTTGTATGTGATGGTTTAGAAATGGCTAGTGGTGGTGAAAGAAATTATAGTCCTGTTATACTTAAGAAAGCATTTAGTATAGCTGGTTATGATGAACAAGTAGTTGAAAGTAAATTCCCATCATTATATCAAGCATTTCAATTTGGAGCACCTCCTCATGCTGGAATGGCTCCTGGCTTAGATAGAATATTAATGACTCTAAAAGATGAAGAAAATATTCGTGAAATGGTAGCATTCCCAATAAGTGCTAATGGTAGTGATCCAATGATGGGATGTCCAAATGAAGTATTTGAAAAGCAATTAAGAGAGACTCATATTAAAATTAGAGATTAGGGGGAATAAGATGAATTGTATAGATGTTAGTAAAGTAGAAGATGAAAAAGGTTTAGATTTAATTAATTGTAAAAATTTTACTCAATTTAATGATATAACTTTTTTTGAAAATGTAGATGCTAATATTGAAAAGATTATTTATGATGTTGGTTTAGATGAAGCTTCTGTTCAAGCAATTTCTAGTACTAAACATTCATACAAAGAAATACTTGCTAAATATGAAGAAAATTATTTATTAGGATTAACTAAAAAGAATAAAACTCTAATTGGTAATGCTTATGAATATGCTATTATGTTTATGAATTCAGCATTTGTTACATATGGAGATGACATAGTTAGTGCTGATGATATAGTAATTGGAACATATGTATTTGCTGAATTATATGATAGATTTAAACCAGAAGAATTACCATATGGTAATTTAGATGGTTTTGTTGATTATTATAAAACTAAGAATCATAATATTGTATTAGAAAGGAAGAAGGGATAAGATGAATAAGGAATTATCAGAACAAGAACAAATTAGAAGAGATAAATTAGATGCTATTAGAGAGGTATGTAATCCATACCCAGAAAATTATGAAAGAACTCATACTTTAAGTGAGGCAAGAGAACTAGAAGATGGTAAAAAAGATGTTGCTATTGCTGGTAGGATAGTATTTATGAGAAAGATGGGTAAATTATCTTTTGTTAAAATTCGTGATTTAGAAAATATGATGCAATTAGAAGTTAAAATAGATGAAATTGGCGAAGATAATTATGAATTCTTTAAAAAACAAATTGATACAGGAGATTTTGTAGGAGCTAAAGGAGAAATATTTACTACTCAAACTGGTGAAAAAACATTAAGAGTACATGAATTAACATTCTTAGGAAAAGCTCTACGTCCATTACCTGAAAAGTTCCATGGACTTACTGATATTGAAGAAAAGTATCGTCAAAGATATGTTGATTTAATAATGAATGAAACATCTAGAAAAGTATTTATTGGTAGAAGTAAATTTTATTCTTTCTTACATAGATATTTAGATAGTCATGGTTTCTTAGAAGTTGAAACACCAATACTTCAAAATACAGTAAGTGGTGCTAGTGCTAAACCATTTTATACTCATCATAATGCACTTGATATGGATTGTACTTTAAGAATAGCTCCTGAAATATATTTAAAAGAATGTATAGTAGCAGGTTATGATAAAGTATATGAAGTATCTAAATGTTTTAGAAATGAAGGAATGGACCCACAACATCTACAAGAATTTACTCAAGTAGAATGGTATTGTGCTTATTGGAGATATGAAGATAATATTAAATTCTTTACTGAATTTATAAGAGAAGCACTAAAAGAATTAACTGGTAGTGAAGTATTAAATTATCAAGGAATGGAGATAGATTTCTCTAAAAAAGAATGGAAAAGACTTGATTATTGTAAAGAATTAAAGAAAATATTGGGATTTGATGCATTAAAAATAACAGATTCTAAAGAATTAAAAGATAAAATAGTTGAAACTGGATTATTTAGCTATGCTGATTTAGAAGAAGCTAAATCATGTGGTCAATTAATAGATTATGTTTATAAGAGAAAGATTAGAGAAAGTATTGTAGATCCAACAATTATTTACAATTATCCAGCTGTATTAAAACCACTTGCTAGACGTAATGATGAAGATAAAACAAGAGTTGATGTTTTCCAAGTAGTTGTAGCTGGTACTGAATTATGTAATGCATATTCAGAGTTAGTTAATCCACAAGAACAAAGAGCAGCTTTTGAAGATCAAGTTAAAGCTAAATCTGAAGGTGATGAAGAAACAATGGATTTAGATGAAAACTATTTATCTGCTATGGAAATGGGAATGCCTCCAATTAGTGGATTAGGATTTGGTATTGATAGATTAATGATGTTAATATTTGATCAACCATCTGTAAGAGATGTAGTATTATTCCCACAAATGAAAAATAGAGAGTAGTTATGAAAGAATATTTAAATAATTATATAAAAGAAGTAGAAGATTCTTTAAAAGGAAAAGTTACTAAAGATGACTTAAAAGAATTAAATAGAAAGATTAAATTCTTTCAACATGAAAGATTAATTCATTTAATAGTAACTATGTCATGTGGTGTATTTGCATTATTATTTGCTATATTATGTTTTCATAACAAATTATTCTTATATCCAACAATAATAATGATAATTATGTTAATATTTTATATATTTCACTATTATTTTTTAGAAAATAAAGTTCAATATTTATATAAACTATATGACAAAATGAATAGTAAAGTTATATCAAAATAATTGATATAACTTTTTTATATTTATATAATTATTATGGTGATAATATGAGAAAAGCTTTAAAAGTATTTATTATTTTATTTGCATTTATGGCAATAAGTGTAAAAGCTGACTATAATGCTATTGGAGTAGTAGCAGATTATACAACAGTATATAGAGGAGATACTATTAATCTTAAATTAGGAAATGATTATTTATGGGATGAATCATTCATGCTAGATAATTATGATGAAGAAAAAGAAGAATACATATTTGTTAAAACTGCTGAAGGAAAATATTTAGCAGAATCAATCTATATAGTAGTAGATAATGGACTTGAATTAAGCATTGATGAAAATAAAGTACCTAATAAAAACTATACATTTGCTGATTATAAAAAAACTGATTTAGGTAATAAAACTGCTTATGAATTCGTGTTTGAATTAGATAAATTAAATGATGAAAGTGAAAAGAATCATTATGATGGTGTTATAAATAATATACTTGTTGATAACTTAAAATTAAAAGTATCTGATGATATAGAAGATGGAGTTTATTATATTGAAACATTCTATTCATCTAATTTTGATGAAGATTATGATAATGACGCATTATTAGGAGATAAATTACCAATTAGTGTTATTGATAAAAATAATAATTCTAATAATAAAATGAGTATTAAAACAAGTTCTGATGGATATATTAAGAATAAAGACTATGCTTTAGATTTAAGTGCAGGTAATAAATATAATGTTGCTTTATATGGAGATATAGCTGAGTCAAATATTATTTGTAATAGTAAATGTCTTGTAACAGGTATTGGAACAGATGGATATATAAAAGACGATATTAAAGAATATAAATATGTTGTTACATATGAAAATGGTAAAAAAGAAGAATATGTTATTAAAAATTCATTAGATAAAGCATCTATTAAATATAATTGGGCTGATAAATATGGTAAATTCATTGTAATAATTAGTAATGATAATGCTGATACATATAGTTCTTTAGCAGATAAAATAGCTGGTTCAATTAATAACTTTAATGATGGATATGAAAAATTCTTATATAGCTATTCTAAATTAAATGATGTTGATAAAGAAATATTATCTAATTTAAATGATTCTTTTGATTTATCAGAACCATATATTTATATTATTGATGATGGTAAAATAATATATGATAATCATGGTTTATTAACTGATGAAGAAGTAAATAATGTTCAAACTGAAATTACTAGAAGATACAATGAAGAATTAAATAAAAATCGTGATCAAGAAATATCTAATTGTACTGATAATTCTTGTCAAATAAATAGAGATGAAGAAGGTATTAATTTAAAAGATTATTATATGTATATAGTTATCGGAATGTCTGTATTTATAATACTTTTAATACTATTAATAACTATTATTAGAAAGAAATCTAATAGAGAAATTAGTGAATAAAAATAAAGTAAAGATTATATCAATTTGGTTGATATAATCTTTTATTATTAGTATAATATTTATGGTGAGGTAAAATGAAAGACGATAAACTTGATAGATTTTTAAATGCAATAAATTTTGATATAAATTTTACCGATGAACTAAAAGATGCTTCTGTTAAAGAAGTTCTTTTAAATAAGAAAAAAAAGAAAATGACATTAGTTTTAAATCTAAAAAATACATTAAGTATAGATGTATTTAAAACTTTATATGAGTCATCTAAATCATTAAAAGGTGCTGATGAAGTTAGATTTAAATTTATAGTAGAAAATGAAAATTATTTTGAAGAGTATTTTAATTATTATTTTGATATTTTAGTTAGTAAATGTCCTATGCTTAAATGTATAGATAGAGAAAAAATAATTATTAATAATAATGAAGTAAATATACAAGTATTAAATGTTACTGAAGAAGATAAAATTAATTCTTTAAAAGAAAAAATAGAAAACTTTTTAATAGATATGGGATTTAATGATGTAAAAATAAAGGCATCTATTAATGAAGAAGAAAGACAAAAATTTAAAGAAAAGATGTCTGAAGATGTAGATAAAAAAGATGAAAATAAAAATGAATCTACTATCATTAAAGGCAAAAGTGTAATAGGACCAATAAGTACTATTTCTTCTTTAGTTGGAGAAGTCAAAAATGTTAATGTACAAGTAGAAGTATTTAGTATTGAAACAAGAGATATTACATCTAAAAAAGATGGAAAAGTATATTATAAAGCAACTCTTAAAGTAACAGATTATACGGATTCTATACAAGCATCTATATTTACTGGAGATAAAGATTCTTTTGATAGTTGTATGTCAAAGATTAAAGTAGGTAAATGGTATAAAATATGTGGTGATATAGAATTTAGTAATTTTACTAATGAATATGAATTATCTATTAAAAGTATTGAAACTGTTAATAAAGAAGAAATTAAACTTGTTGATGATGCTCCTGTTAAAAGAGTTGAATTACATGCTCATACAATGATGAGTCAAATGGATGGTCTTACTAAAGTAGATTTAGGAGAACATACTTGTGAATTAATATCTAGATGTATAGATATGGGTTATAGAGGAGTTGCTATTACTGATCATAATGGATGTCAAGCTTTTCCAATAGCTTATCAATTGATAAAAAAACATAATAAAAAAGTAGAAGACGAATCTAAGAAATTTAAAGGTTTATTTGGAACAGAATTAACTCTTGTTGAAGATGAAGTTAATATTGTTTTAAGAAGTGATGATAGATTATTTAAAGGCACTACATTTGTTGTTTTTGATACAGAAACAACTGGTTTTAATGCTGCTAATGAAGATCAAATGATTGAAATAGGAGCTGTTAAATTAAAAGATGGAAATATTATTGATAGATTTGATGAATTTATTAATCCACATAGAAAACTAAACAAAAAGATTACTGAATTAACTCAAATAACTGATGATATGTTAAAAGATGCTAGAGATGAAAAAGATGTAGTAACAGATTTTATTAAATGGGTGGGTGACTGTCCTTTAGTAGCACATAATGCTAAATTTGATATTTCATTTTTAGAAATAGCAATGAAAAGAAGTAAATTAAAAGATTTAAATAATACTGTTATCGATACATTAGAATTATCTAGAACATTAGATCAAGGATTTGCTCGTCATAGTTTAAGTGCTTTAGTTAAAAGATATGATGTTGCTTTTGATGAAGATGCACATCATAGAGCAGATTATGATGCTGAAGGAACAGCTTTAGTATTTGCTAAAATGATAAAGAAATTAGATAATCAACATATTGAAAAAATATCTGATTTACATAAATTAGTATCTAAAGAAGATATGTATAAATTTGGTAGAACATATCATTTTAATGCTATTGCTTTAAATAGAACTGGTTTAAAGAATTTGTTTAAAATAATTTCTTTAGCAAATACAACATATTTATATAAAACACCTAGAATACCTAGAAGTGTATTAAATGAATATAGAGAAGGTATTATTATAGGTAGTGGTTGTTATGAATCAGAAGTATTTGTAGAAGCTAAGAGCAAAGAAGCTGAAGAATTAACAAATATAATTAATTTCTATGATTATGTAGAAGTACAACCACCTGAAGTATATTCTCATTTATTACAAACTAATGATTTTTCAGATAATTTAGAATTAACAAATTATTTATCTAAAATAATTGATGCTACTAAAAGTGCTGGAAAGATAATAGTAGCAACAGGTGATGTTCATCATTTTACTCGTGAAGATAAAATATATAGAGAAATTATTATTAATCAAAAAGTACCTGGTGGTGGAAGACATCCACTTGCTAAAAATGAAATTAAAGAAATACCATCTCAACACTTTAGAACAACTAATGAAATGTTAGAAGATTTTAATTTCTTAGATAAAGATTTAGCTTATGAAATAGTAGTAACTAATACTAATAAAATATTAGATATGGTTAGTGATATAGAAGTTATTATTGATACAGGTGGAGTTCCTTTTTCACCAAGAGTACACTCTGATGATGGAAAAGACTATTTAGATTGTCCTAAAGTTGTTACTGAACTTGTATTTAATAAAGCAGAAGAATTATATGGGCATCCATTACCACATAATATTGAAGAAAGAATTAGTAAAGAATTATATGGTGATGCTGTATATAATTATTGGTATGATAAAGTTACTAAAGATCATCCTAGATTAAAAGATGAAAAATTAGATGAAAAGATATTTGAAGGAATTCATAGTACTTTAATTAAAGGCTTTGATGAAGTAAAAGATAGATTAAAAGAATATGTTATAGAAAAATGGACTGAAGAAGATGGAGAACAAACGGAAGAATCTATAAAAAAGAAGATTAAAAAGACACTTGGTGGTATTATTGGTGGAGGATTTGATCCAATATATTTAATAGCACAACGTCTTGTTAAACACTCCAATGATGATGGTTACTTAGTTGGTTCAAGAGGTAGTGTTGGTAGTCGTTTTGTTGCTCACTTAATGGGTCTTACAGAAGTTAATCCCTTGCCAGACCATTATAGCTGTTTAGAATGTACACATAGTATTTTTGATGATGAAGATGGTATTTCATTAGGTTCTAAGTATTC
>JAEEGL014360752.1_pt1 | contig 21376 bp, 17 predicted proteins | sample 9134231 | NCBI WGS metagenome assembly JAEEGL01 (sample SAMN16246548, study PRJNA631951) | gut metagenome | biome: gut microbiome; feature: rumen; material: fiber-attached | host: Bos | place: Iran: Karaj | collected 2018-10
CGCACACTGTCAGCGTTCCCAGGATCGAACCGGCGGAAGGCGCACCGCTTTCGACAAATATCCCGCATCCGGTAAGCGACGACGACTTCATGCTTCTGGTCGCGGTAATCAGGCTTTCGCTTCCCTACACCGGGATCATCCTTTCGACACGTGAAAACGACAAGATCAGAACACGCCTTCTCCACTACGGCGTCAGCCAGGTCAGCGCAGCAAGCAGGACCAATCCCGGCGGATACGAAGAGGACGAAGCGGGCGCACAGTTCTCGCTCGGCGACCACAGGTCGGTTGATGAAGTCGTTTCTTCGCTCATCGACGGCGGCTACATTCCTTCATTCTGCACAGGATGTTACCGCAGAGGCCGCGTAGGAGCAGACTTCATGGATCTCGCTAAACCGGGACTTATCCACGAATTCTGCCTTCCGAACGGAATGCTCACGTTCAAGGAATACCTTGAGGACTTCGCTTCACCTGAAACCAAGGCAAAAGGCGAAAAACTTCTCGTCAAACTCATGGAAGATATCGAAAATCCTGAAAGAAGAGCAAAAACTCAGGAACTTCTCGGCGAGATCGAAAAGGGCAAAAGAGACCTTTATTTCTAAACAAGCCGTCGAAATCTTCTAAAAAATCTACGGATACAGGGTACTGAAATAATTTATCAGGGAATCTGATAGCTTCTGCCGACTGCGCCGATCCGGCATTCGATCCCGGCATCCTCAAAAAATCTGACAGCCAAAAGATTTGAACAGTGCAGGAAACATATTCTTTCTATGCCGTTTCCGGCAAGTGAAGCTGAGCACTTTTTAAGTTCGTTTTCCGAAGATTTGAAGTTATGGAATCCTCCGACTATCTCTTTCACGCTCCCGAATTTCTGCGCCTCGGCAAGGATCTTTTCGATCCCGGCGTGACAGCAGGCGGCAAAAAGCACATCTCCGACAAGCATCGAGATCTCGTGGATCATGTTGCCTTCGACCTTCGATCCGGTCACGACAAGAGCAAGGGTATCGGAGATTTTTTTCGATTCGGTAAGAGGAATAAATTTGAGTGCAGGAAGCCTCGGAGAGATGATCTCTTCCGTATGATACACGTCGCAGCTTTTTGAAATCATTGAATAAATCTGACTAAGCGTAGGGACGCCTCCGATGTGGTCAGGATGGATATGGCTGAGCACGGCGCACTCAAGCGAGCTCAGCGGAACATTCATAAATTCCGCATTTTCAGCGAAAAGCGACCCGCCGCCGGTATCAAAAAGATAGTCAGAATCGTCGTAGCGCACAAAAACGGAGAGTCCGTTTTCAGCCAGCATCCCCTCTCTGCCGGCCAGATTTGTCGAAAGAATAACAAAAGCTCTCACTTTTCCTCCTGGAACTACTGCCACGCAATGAAGGCAAAATATGCGGTATATGAAAGAAGCATCAAAATGCCAGAAACACGTCCTATAACCCTTTTCGGAAGTGCGCAGACAAAGAGGAGCACACAGGCGCCGAGCGCCACGAAGCTGTCAAAGACAAAGGCCTGCGCAAATGGGATCGAAAGGATTATCGAAGAGGTACCCAGCACAAACAGAATGTTGAAGATGTTGCTTCCGACGATATTTCCGATCGCGATGTCCGTGCTTCCGTGACGAGCCGCCTGAACCGAGGTGAAAAGCTCCGGCAAAGATGTCCCCAGAGCAACGATCGTGAGGCCTATGAAACGCTCGCTCATACCGAAGAATCTGGCGATTTCACTTGCTGAATCGACGGCAAAACGGCTCCCGAAAACGACCATGACCAATCCAGCGACTGTCAGCAGGACCGTCCTGAAAACCGATAGCTCCTTTATCTCCTCTTCCTGATATTCTTCGGGATTCTTCTTCACCATATAAAAAAGATAGGCAAAATATAAAATAAAGAAGACCCACAAAATAATGCCGTCGATCCTCCCGATGTTTCCGTCAAGCCCCATCAAAAGCAGTACGACCGTGACAAATACGGTAAACGGGATCTCGTACCAGATCGTCGATTTTGAGACGGCAACAGGAAGGATCGCACAGGAGAGCCCGAGAATAACAAGGATATTCATAATGTTGCTGCCGAGGATGTTGCCGACGGAGATATCTGCGCTTCCCCTCAGGACTCCGGCGATGCTGACTGCCGCCTCGGGAGCGCTCGTTCCCATCGCGACGATCGTAAGTCCGATAACAAGTTCCGGGATACCGAATTCTTTTGCAATACCCGAAGCTCCTATAACAAAAAAATCCGACCCCTTAACCAGAAGGACAAATCCGGCAGCCAGGATCAGAATCTGCAGAACCAGTGTCATAACAATCCTCCACCAATGCAGGAGCATACTAAACAATTATCTTTGCCAGTCAAAGTGCAAAGCTGCAAAACCGGCAAACAAAAAACAAAAAAACAGAAGTTGACATAGATTAATAATTCTTTAATATCAACAGATTATTTTTTTTAGGTGTATGCCCATGTTGTCACAACTTTCAATGATTGTCAGCACAAAAGATGTTCCGGCATGTCGTGCGGCTATCGTTCAGCTTCTTGGTTTTATGAAGGTCGAACGCGAATCCATCAACCGCGCAACGGAAATTTTCGACGATATCTACCGCCTCTACCAGGGACTGTATCCCGGCTACAGGCGATGTGATACACCTTATCATGATTTCCAGCATGTTCTTGATGTCACACTCGCAAGCCTGAGGCTCTGCGACGCCAACATCCTGTCGGGAGTGGAAATATCAACGCACGGTGTCTTTCTGGCCTGCATTGCGGCTATTTTTCACGATACAGGCTACATTCCGGAGCTTGACGATCCGGTAGAAACAGGTGCTGTCTACACTTCGACACACGTCTCCAGAAGTATGCTCTTCGCTCAGAAGTACATGTCTGAAAAAAATTATCCGGAGGACGACATCCAGCGTGTTTCGCAGATGATCCTGCTCACCGACCTTGCGGTAAAGGTTCAGTATGTAGTCTTTATCAGCCGCGAAAACGAGATCCTTTCAAAAATAGTCGCGGCAGGAGATCTGCTCGGTCAGATGGCTGACAGGATATACCTTGAAAAACTGCCCTATCTCTATCTCGAATTCAGAGCCGCAAATATCACAGCATACACATCCGAAGAGGATCTGATGCAGAAGACCTGCGGATTTTTCAAGGTTATGGACAACCGCTTCAAAAATGATCTGGACAATATTGCAGAGTGTCTTTACCTGCACTTCGACCAGAGGTATGACATCAATATCGACCTCTACAATATAGGAATGCAGCACAACCTTGAATACCTCTCGTATATCATGACGGAACATCCCGGGAGGCACCGCGAGTTCCTCAAACGGGACGGGATCATCAAAAAACTTTGATTTCATAAGCCGGTCTTTTGCCGGTCGCTTTTAATTTTAGACCAGGAGAAAATCTTGAAAAAAAACAGCAGACTTTTCAACTTTGTTTTTATACTTTCACTCATCCTTTTTATCGCACTTGCCTACGCCTCGCTAAAAAATGTCGAAGAGGCGAAACGCCAGAAGGAGGCAGATCTTGAGGCTGCCAGGATCCGCAGGGAACACGGCATACTCACCGAAGAGGAGAAGAGACTTGAGGAGGAGCGCGAAAGACAGCGCGAAAAGACGATCGCCGACTACAACGAGATAACAGGTTCACACAGCGGCTATCTTCTCGCAGACGGGAAAAAACTCTATATTGCAAGGAAGGAGAATATCGCCCAGATCTACCTCGAAGAGGCCGACGGGCAGAACTCAAAAGCCGTAACCGCCTCGGCGGAACCTGTCGACGGCTATAGCGTCAGCCCGGAGGAAAAGCAGCTGATCTACCTCGCATCAAAGGGCGGGAACGAAAGGTACGGCTTCTATCTGGTCGACCTTGAAAGCGGCGCGACGGAACCGCTGCTTGTCAACGACGCTGTCCGCTACGGCGACCCGACGTGGCTCAGCGAAAACGAGATCCTTTTCACTTCGAACGAGGCAAACGGCAGCGATTTTTATATCTACCATCTGGATCTGAAAACAAGGAAACAGACTCTTCTGGTCTCGAAGGCTGGCAACAACCACATAACCGACGCCCTCTCGAAAAAAGAGTTCCTGTTCTACACATACAACTCGAACACCAGCACGACCCCTTACCACTACAAAAACGGCAAAGTCAATAAATTCAAAAACATAAATCCTAACAAAAGATACTTCCCGATCGCATTTTTCAGGGACGGGATCCTTATGCGTACAAACGAAAACGACGATTTCGACTACCTCGAGCTCTGGAAAGGCAAAGAGCATGTTCCGTTTTTCAAGCGCTACTGGACTGTAGAATCGGCCGTCGTTGACAAAAAGACCCGCGACACAGCCGCATTCTGCAGCGACGAAGACGGCTTCAGCGCGTGCAGATACTACGACAAAAACGGCGAGTTCAAGCTCGTCGAGTACAACAAGTCGGTTATCAGCCTTGGAAAACTCCACGACGGAAAGCTCGTTATGGATATCACGAGAAGCCAGGAGATCACCCGGCCGCACATATACGACGTTGAAACCGGATCGCTGCAGCCTTTCGGCTACTTTTTCTACAACAGTATCAGTCAGGAGGAGTTCTCAAATGCCGAACTCAGGCATGTCCTGAGCTTTGACAACGAAAATGTCAGCTACCTCCTTTACCGTCCGCGCACAGGGAATCCGCCTTACCAGACGATCGTCTATTTCCACGGAGGCCCGGAAGGTCAGTCCCGCCCCTCCTTCTCGGCGAATTTCCAGTATTATCTTTCAAAAGGTTATGCGGTCGCCGCACCGAACGTCCGCGGCTCGTCAGGTTACGGCGAGCGTTTCATGAACCTCGACAACTACAAGCTCAGGATGAATGCGGTGAAGGACGGAAAGGCCGTGATCGACGAACTTCTGAAAGAGGGGATCTCCGCACCGAACCGGTTCATCGCAATGGGCGGCAGCTACGGCGGTTTCATGACCGTCGCCTCGATGGCCGAGTTTGCTGACGACTACATCTGCGGGATCGACAACGTCGGTGTCGTCGACCTCGTCAACTTTCTCGAAAACACCTCGTCGTACAGGCGTCACCTTCGCGAAGCCGAGTACGGTCCGCTGTCGGACAAGGAATCTCTTCAGTCGATCTCGCCGACGAACATGGTCGACAAAATCAAGGGCGAACTCTACGTCTTCCACGGCGCGAACGATCCGCGAGTCCCGGTAAGCGACGCCTACATCCTGATCGACAGGCTCCAGAAGGCAGGCAAAAAGGTCCAGAGCCACATTTTCGAGGACGAGGGGCACGGCTACCGCAAAAAGGTGAACAGGAACATCTACTTCACTAAATCAGCGGAATTTATACAGAACAACTGCACAAAGAAGTAACAAAAATGAGCAATATCGATCTTTTCCACGATTTTCTGCTTCACGAGAAACGCTATTCGCGGAAAACCGCCGATTCCTACTGCCTTGATATCGACCTGATGCGCCGCTTTTTTGCCGAAAACGGTGAAATCGAACTTGAAGAACTCACCCGCGACGACATCGAAGACTACCTCGGCGCGCTCTATTCCGAGGAGAAGGTCAGCTCGCTCCACAGAAAGATCGCGGCATTCAGGCACTTCTACAAATTTTTGCAAAAGCGCGAAATCATCTGCGAAAATCCTACACTTCTGATCCGCACGCCCAAAATGGACAAGCCGCTTCCGCACCTCCTTTCACGCGAGGAGATGAACAAGATCATAAGCTTCAACTACCCAGACGACCTGAAGGGTCTCCGCGACAGAGCGATCGTCGAAATGCTCTACAGCAGCGGAGTCCGTGTCGGCGAGCTGGTGACGATCCGCGTCAAGGACCTGGACTTCAGGGAAAAGACGGTGACCGTTCTCGGAAAGGGCAGCAAGGAACGCCTGATCCCTGTCACGCACCAGGCAATCGAATCGATCGAGAACTACCTTCTCAAGCGGAAGGGCGGCAAGGATCCCAACGCGGTGATCTTCTGCAACCTCAGGGGAGGCGCACTCACGGAACGCGGAGTCCAGTTCATCCTTGACGGGCTTGCGCTGAAATGCGGGATCTACCGTAAAATCACGCCGCACATGCTGCGGCACAGCTTCGCGACCCATTTTCTCGAAAACGGCATGAACCTGCGCTACCTCCAGCATCTTCTGGGGCACGAAAACCTTTCGACGACCGAGATCTACACTCACGTCTCGATCGAGCAGCTCAAAAAGGTCTACCGGGAAGCCCATCCAGGATCAAAATAAAATCACGGTTGACAAACCGGTCTCTATTTCCTACATTCCGCTGTTTAAAGTATTTTTTACTTTCATTTGGAGGGAATCATGACAGAAAAAGCAAACATCGACTGGGCAAAACTCGGTTTCGCCTACACAAAATGCGACTATCGCTTCCACTCTTACTACAAAGACGGAAAGTGGGATGACGGCGAGCTCGTAACTGACGATTTCATCAGGATCCACGAGGGTTCGACAGCTCTTCACTACGGTCAGGAGTGCTTCGAAGGCCTCAAGGCATACACGACAAAAGAGGGCAAGATCGTCCTTTTCCGCCCCGACATGAACGCAAAGAGAATGAAGGAGTCCTGCGAACACCTTCTGATGGCGGTATATCCTGAGGAGAAGTTCATTGAAGCTGTCAAAAAGGTCGTTCTGGCAAACGAAAGGTTCATCCCGCCGTACGGCAGCGGTGCATCGCTTTACATCAGACCCTATCTTATCGGAATCGGCGCCAATGTCGGTGTAAGACCGGCCTCAGAATACCTTTTCGGCATCTTCGTGACACCGGTAGGTCCCTACTTCAAGGGCGGAATGGCGACAAACCACTTCAACGTCGCGATGTTCGACCGTGCCGCACCGAGAGGAACAGGCGGGATCAAAGTCGGCGGCAACTACGCGGCAAGCCTTCTTGCACACAAGCAGGCAACTGACGCCGGCTACGCAGACTGCATCTACCTCGACCCGGCGACAAACACCTACATCGAGGAGGTCGGAGCAGCAAACTTCTTCGGAATCACGAAAGACAACACATTCATGACCCCGAAGTCACCCTCGATCCTTCCATCGATCACCAAACGCAGCCTTCTCTACCTCGCTGAACACTACCTCGGCATGAAGGTCAGCGAAACGAAGATCCCGATAGACTCCCTCGACCAGTTCGTCGAGGCCGGCGCATGCGGTACAGCGGCTGTCATTTCACCGATCGGTTCAATCACATACAACGACAAAGTCTTCAAGTTCTACGGCGACGGAAAAGAGGTCGGCCCGAAGACAAAAGAGCTCTACGACCTGCTCACTTCGATTCAGATCGGCGACACGAAAGGTCCTGACGGCTGGGTAGTCGAAGTCAAGTAAATCGTTATAAATTCAGCTACTTACTTCAAATCAAGCCAAAAAATTCAACTTTTCGCGCTTCAAGCTTTTCTATTGCTTGATTTTTGCATCTGATTTGTATAAATTCATTCGCTTTCGTAGCAGAAGTCACTATTTATCAATTTTGGAGGAGAAAATGGCAGCAAAAGGTTTGGTTGAAATCTCAGTAGAGACCTGCAAAGGCTGCGGTCTGTGCGTTCACTACTGTCCAATGAAGTGCCTGGCCATCAACGAGGCCGACACGAACTCTTACGGTCTGCATTATGCCCAGAGCGTCGAACCCGACAAATGCATCGGTTGCGCCAACTGCGCAGTAATGTGTCCTGACGGCGCGATCACCGTTTACAAACAGTCTAATTAATAATGGAGGCGGACGTGGAGAAGAAAATAGCTTTTATGAAAGGCAACGAGGCGCTTGCTGAAGCTGCTCTCAGAGCCGGCATGACCGGATACTTCGGATACCCCATCACTCCCCAGACGGAAGTCATCGAGTACCTCTGCAAAGCAAAGAACCCGGCAGATGACAAGTATCCTAAATTCACAGTTCTTCAGGCAGAAAGTGAAGTTTCGTCGATCAACATGGTATACGGCGCGGCAGCAGCCGGCGGCAGGATCATGACGACGACATCTTCACCGGGATTCTCCCTCATGCAGGAAGGTATCTCCTACATCGCCTGCGCAGACATTCCGTGCGTAATCGCGAACGTTCAGCGCGGCGGCCCCGGTCTCGGAACCATTCAGCCCAGCCAGGGTGACTACTTCCAGTCTGTAAAAGGCGGCGGCCACGGTGACTACAAACTCATCGTTTTCGCTCCGAACTCCGTACAGGAAGTCGTTGACTACACCTACAACGCTTTCGACCTTGCAAATAAATGGATGTGCCCGGTTCTCATCCTTTCAGACGGCGCGATCGGTCAGATGATGGAAAAAGTCGTTCTTCCGGAGCCGATTCCTGCAAGAACCGCTGACGAGATGAGAGACGAAAAACCGTGGGCGACCAACGGCAAAGGCAACAGAAAACAGAGGAACATCATCACATCGCTCAACATCCAGTCAGATGCGATGGAGAGAAGAAACAACGAGCTTCAGGAAAAATACAGAAAGATCGAAGCTGAAGAGGTCCGCTACGAGACATACAAGGCTGACGACGCTGAAATCATCATCACCGCTTACGGTCTTTCCAGCCGTGTCTGCAAGAAGGCTGTCGACATCGCACGCGAAAAAGGACTCAAGATCGGTCTTGTCAGACCTATCACTCTCTGGCCTTTCCCGACCAAGATCATCGACGAATTCGCAGCGAAACCGAACGTAAAATTCTTCATCGACGTAGAGATGAACGTCGGCCAGATGGTCGAGGACGTCAAACTTGTCGTCAACGGCCGCAAACCGGTTTACTTCTACGGCAGAACGGGCGGTATTCTTGCTACGGCAGAAGAGATCCTTGAACAAATCAAAGCTAAAATGTAGGGGGATGAAATGAAAGAAGGATATACACTTGTTTATAAAAGACCCGACACGCTTCTTAAAACAAGAATGCACTACTGCCCGGGTTGCTTCCACTCGATTCTTCACAAACTCATCATGGAAGTTGTTGAAGAGATGGGGATCCAGAACGACGTTATCGGTGTAAGCCCGGTCGGCTGCTCGGTTTTCGCATACGACTACATGGACGTTGACTTCCAGGAAGCTGCTCACGGCAGAGCTTGCGCAGTCGCGACAGGTATCAAGAGAACACTTCCGAACAAGCCGGTTTTCACCTATCAGGGCGACGGCGACCTCGCTGCTATCGGTCTTGCTGAGACGATGCACGCATGCAACCGCGGTGAAAAATTCTCGATTTTCTTCGTAAACAACGCGATTTACGGTATGACCGGCGGTCAGATGGCTCCGACCACACTTGAAGGCCAGACCACCACGACAAGCCCCTACGGCAGAGACCCGAAGAATGTCGGCTACCCGATGAAAATGGCTGAAATGGTAAGCCAGCTTCCGGGCGTCGCTTACTGCGAAAGAGTCTGCCTCAATAATCCGGTTAACGTCAGAAAGGCTAAAAAGTCGATCCGCAGATGCTTCGAGATCCAGGCTATGAACCTTGGAACGACTTTCCTTGAAGTTGTTTCCAACTGCCCGACGAACTGGAGACTTTCACCGATCAAGACACTTGACTTCGTTGAAAACAACATGCTCAAGTACTATCCGCTCGGTGTAAAGAAAGATGTAACCGCAGAGAACAAATAAGGGAGGAAAATATGTTAGCTGAAATGATTTTCGCAGGATTCGGCGGACAGGGCGTCCTTTCCATGGGAAAAAACCTCGCCTATGCTGCAATTGAAGACGGCAAGGAAGTAAGCTGGATGCCTTCTTACGGTCCGGAACAGAGAGGCGGCACGGCAAACTGCATGGTAAACATCAGCGACGAACCCATCGCAAGCCCGATCGTTCAGGCTTATGACGCAGCAGTCGTTTTCAACCAGCCTTCACTTGAAAAATTCGAGTCGAAGGTAAAACCCGGCGGCGTTCTTGTCTGGGAAAGCTCCACGATCAAAAAGCAGCCGACCCGTACCGACATCACGATCGTTGGGATTCCGGCGATCGAGATCGCTGCAAACGAGCTCAAGAACACCCAGGTCATGAACATGATCGCTCTCGGCGCACTTCTCAAACACCTTCCGGTCGTACAGATCGAGACCGTTATCAAGGCTCTCGAGCACACTCTTCCGGAAAGACACCACAAACTCATCCCGCTCAACGAGCAGGCTATGAGAATCGGCTGGGACAGAGCATAATCCATGCCTTGATTTTTTTACGGCGGCTCTTCGGAGCCGCTTTTTTTTTGGGAGTTTCCATGAAAAAGGTCATTCTTCTCCTGATTCTTTCAATTTTTACCGCCGGCTGCGCGACTCTCGGCTTCGACGAACAGACAAAGGCAAAAAACAGCCAGGGAGGAAACCGGCAGGCGACAGAGATCGAGAACCGCCACGCGATGCTCGTAACTCCTGAGCAGACGGAAATCATCAAGATCAAGCCCAAACGCGACGAGAACTACGACGCAGTCTTCGAGGTCGCGGACAGCCTCTTCGACAGCAAACGCTACGAGGAGGCGAAAAAACTCTACCGGCAGATAATCGATGAAGATGCAGAGAACCCGAAAGTCCCATTCTGCTTCTACAACATCGGACTTATCGATATCAAGCTGATGCAGTGGGAAAGCGCCGTCGAAAACTTCACCGGAGCGGCCGAGCGGCTGAGCGGCCGCGACAAGGCAGACGCGCTCCTGAACCTGCTTGAATCGCTGCGGAAGGCAGAAGGCTGGGAGACAGCCGAAAAACTGACGAACGAGATCATCAACAAAAGCGACCTCAAATTCACCGAATCGGAAAGGCGCGAAATCTCACTCAGGCACGCCGAAGCGCTCATCATGCAGGGCAAGATCGACGAAGGCAGAAAGCTCGCCGACTACTGGCGGATAACGATCCTCAAGAATGTCCCGCGCCGCGATGCAGTCTTTATTCCGGAGCTTTCACTCGCCTATTACGTCCTAGGACGTGTTTCGGTCAAGGAGTTCAGCGAGATCGCCCTCGACGAATCGAAGGAGACGCTTGAGCAGAAGTGCCAGAAGATCATCGACGCGCAGACTCAGTTCCTGAAATCGATCAATGTCGGGATCATTTTCTGGACAAACGCAAGCGCCTACGAAATTGCGGATCTCTACATGAAACTTTACGACGAAATGCAAAAGCATCAGGTCCCCGCAGAGCTAAGCGAAGAGGAGCAGGATGTTTACCGCTGCGAACTCTGGAAAAAGATCTCGAACCTCCTCAAAAAATCGCGAAAGACCCTTGTCAAAAGCATCGAAGCCGCCAAAAAGATCGGCGAAGAGAACGAATACACCGAAAAGAGTTTCAAAATGGTTGAAGAAATCGACCGTATCTACGAAGAAAAAGAGAACCTCTGCAAAGATTAGCTCTAGCTCAAAAACAAATCTTTCCTGTGAAGCAGAAAATCAACTATGTTGATATGAGAGATTCCGCCAAAGCTCATGTCGATTTTGTCAAGGGAGAGAACATATTTCGGCGATGCATCTGAAATCGGCGAAAATGCTCCGAATTCGCGCTCTATCGTAGCGGGACTTGCCAAAAGATATGCAACCTGAATGAAGCATTTTTTCCCGTCCTTGATTGCGACAAAATCGACTTCCGATTTGTAAGTTTTGCCGGTAAACACCGAAAAGCCGCGCACCATCAGCTCGTTGCAGATTATGTTTTCGAGGAAAAAAGTGTCCTCGTAATTTATGGTGTTGGTATTGATTATCCTGAATCCAGTATCGACAGCATAATATTTTTCGCGGTTGCCCAAAGATGCCTTTCCGACAAGATTGTAACGGCTGATTCCGTGCAGAAGAAAAGCTTTTTTCATCAAATCGAGGTAATTGTAGACGGTTCTCGCAGAAACATTTTTTCCCGAATTGCTGCTGTAGTGTGAAGCCACATTTTCAGCGGAAAACTCTTTGCCCGAATTTGCCAGAATATAGAGCGCGATGTCTTTGAACGCGAATTTGTCGATTTTCGAGTTTCCTTTGACGATATCGCGGTTTACAATGCTCTCATACAGGTTTACAAGATATTTTTTGACCGAAGTTTCGCCGTCCAGACCGAAACGCAGAGGAAAACCGCCCCATTTGATGTAGTCGTAAATCATATCTTCGTTGAAATCCATGCCGTTTTTTTCATAAAAATCTTTCATTTCCGAGAATGAAAACGGGAAAATTTCAAATTCAACGGTTCGACCTGTCAGCAATGTCGCGAGTTCTCCCGAAAGCAGAGTCGAGTTACTGCCGGTAACGAAAAGCGAGACATTCAGTGTCGCACGGAAAGATGACAAAGCCTTTTCAAAATCTTTCACGTGCTGAATTTCATCTAGAAAAATGTAGTATTTGTCCCCGTCATTTATCCGATCTTTTATTTCTTTGTTAAGATCCGAAGCTGTCTGGATGTATTCGAAATCCATATCCTCAAGATTGAGATAAATAATATGATCGCCTTTTACCCCTTTTTCGGCAAGCTCGTCACGAATCATTTCAAGCAGCACCGACTTTCCGGCTCTTCGGACTCCCGTAATGACCTTTATCAGATCGACCTCATAATAAGGTCTGATGAGTTTCAGATAATTTTCTCTTTTGATTTTCATACCCCACCTCCGGCACACAGCATAGCAAAAATTTCGATTTTATGCAAGATTGCTTTCACAAATTCAAAATTTTTCAGAGTTTGCGAAAGATTGCTTTCACAAATTGCCATAATTTGAGCCGTATCTACGAAGAAAAAGAGAATTTTTGCAAAAACTGACAAAAAAAATTTGACATCAGAATGTTTTTTACTATCTTGTCGCCTGCAGAGCGGGAATAACTCAGAGGTAGAGTGCTACCTTGCCAAGGTAGACGTCGCGGGTCCGAATCCCGTTTCCCGCTCCATTTTTTTTATTGTTTTTTCCCAAATGAACGCTGAAGGCACCTTAGCCAAGAGGTAAGGCAGAGGTCTGCAAAATCTCCATCTCCGGTTCGAATCCGGAAGGTGCCTCCATTTTTCCTAAATTGATCCGCCGGAGTGGCGGAATTGGTAGACGCAAGGGACTTAAAATCCCTCGGGATAACCTCCTGTACCGGTTCGAGCCCGGTCTCCGGCACCAGAACATACTTGCAATAAAATAAAATTGATTATAATTTTTCCGCTTTTGAGCGTTTTATTCACTTTTTTCAGAGGTAAGAGATGAAAAAAATCGTAATTTTACTTGTAGCTTTCATTGCTGCTCTCGTTGTCTCATGCGGCGGCAACAAAGAGGAAAAGCCGGAATGCATTAACTCTTCCGACTGCGGAGACAATCAGGAATGCAGAGAAGGCTCCTGCTTCGACAAAGAACCCGAACAGAAACCAGAATGCGTAACCTCAGACGAGTGTCCGGACGGCAAAGAGTGCCAGAACGGTTCATGCGTAACTGTTCCGCCGGCTGAATACTGCGGTGACGGTATCGTCAACAACAATGAAGCTTGCGACGACGGCACGGAAGCAAACGACGGCCACTACGGCGGCTGCAACGAAGACTGCACGCTGGCGGCTTTCTGCGGCGACGGTATTAAAAACGGCGAAGAGGCTTGCGACGACGGAACCGAAGGAAATGTAGGTACCTACAACGGCTGCAAAGCTGACTGCACACTTGCCGAATACTGCGGCGACGGCGTTAAAAACGGCACTGAAGAGTGCGACGACGGCGCAGACAACGGTACTTACGGATACTGCAACGCTCTTTGCACCGGTGTCGGCGACTACTGCGGCGACGGTGTCAAAAACGGCGAAGAGGCTTGCGACGACGGCGCAAACAACGGAAAGTACGGCTACTGCAAGACTGACTGCTCCGCTCTCGGTGAAAGATGCGGCGATGCAATCATTCAGAAAGCTGTATGTCCTCTGCCACCGGAAGAGAACAATGACGATGACGAAACTTCCGACGAGGAGACTACCGATACAGAGGCTTCAGACGCGGATACAACCGCACCCGAAAATCCTGACACGGATGCAGACGCACCTGAAGTTTCAGATACAGATGCTGCAGCTCCGGAAGCTTCCGACGCTGATGCTGTCGATCCTGTAACTCCGGATTCAGATGCTCCCGTTGCTGAAACTCCGGATACCGACGCTCCAGCTGTCGAGCCGGTTGAAGAGTGTGTCGTAGTTGAAATGGCAAACGAAAACTGCGATGAGGGTGAATTCAACGGCGTTTACGGTCACTGCAACGCAGAATGCACAGGCTTCTACGGCTGCGGAGACGGTGTTCTTCAGGAAGATCAGGGTGAAGAGTGCGATTACGGCGCAAACAACGGAACCGAATACTGCAATTACGGCAACGAAGGGCAGGAAGGTGAACCATGCAAACGCTGCACGGCAGACTGCAAACTCTCCGAAGAGGATGCTACGCTCAGCTACTGCGGTGATGCGGTCACACTTCACGGCGAAGCATGTGACGACGGCGCAGCTACAAACGGAACGATTTACGGTCAGTGCAACGAGGACTGCTCGAGCCTGATGGTTTGCGGAGACGGCGTTGTTCAGGATTTCGGCGGCGAGATCTGCGACAGCAACACCAAAACCTGCAGCGAGCTCGGAGCTGTTTATTCGGCTGAAACCGAAGCTCAGTGCAGCGAATGCACATCCTGGGACGAATCGACCTGCCAGTGCGCTGAACACTACTCAGGAAGCGGCTGCCTCACCTGCGACGGCGCACACTTCTGCAACGGTCACGGATCATGCGTAGCTGAAAAAGAACACGGTACGGTAACTTGCTCCTGCACAGACCATTTCACAGGTACAAAATGTACCGAGTGCGAGGAAGGTTACCATATCAACGATGCCGGCACAATGTGCATCGAGGATTGCAGCTCAACATGCGGTCAGCAGGGCGTCCTCAACCTTTATCCGACAAGCCACGGCCACTGCGACTACTCGGGCACCAAAGGTCAGTGTGTTTGCGATCCCTGCTTCAAATCGACATTGCAGGCGACCCTTGCTCCGACACTGTTAACTCCTGAGTGCTCGGAATATGCTTCAGGCACACCCGGCTGCTAAAAATTTCCTATAAAAATCCATATATCGCTCGCAACTCATTTACTAACGACTAAAAATTGTCACCTAAATCTGCATCGAAAGAGCTGACCTGGACTGCCATTCCTATGAATATAAAGAAACGAAGTTATCTGTTTAGAGATTATCCGATAGAATCAACAAGTTTTTTCAGCTCAGGCCGGGACACTATTTTTTCAGCATTGCCTCGTAGTAGGCGATCATATCCTTTTTCTGAAGCTTTTTCTTCCTGGTCATGTTGAGTTCGATCTCGTCCTGCGGCGTAAAAACCGGCTTGGAAGAGAGTTCCGTGGAAAGTTTGTCTAGCTGGGCGTGCTCTTCCCTAAGCTGCGCCAGCTTTTCCAGAATTGCCTCTTTTGAAAGCTCCTGAGTCATGTCTGCCTCCATTTTGTCAAGGTAAAAATTTGCCGAATTATCAAGATTGGCCGGCGCTACGACGTGGTTCACCAGAAAGGGTTCGGCTGTGATGTCGATAGCCTTCTGCTGGGGAAGCCCGTAAAAAAGCCAGGGGCGTAGGGCAAAACCGTCAAATACGCAACTGCTGATCCTGAATATCTTTTTCAGATCGGGAAGGATCTCTTCACCGCACACAACAGGCGAAACAAGATCGACTTCTAAACCAGAGAAACTCTTGAATTTATTTTCAATTTCGTCATACGGCGGTTTAAGGAAAATATCGAGAGCCATAGGCTTGAGCTTAGAATCGTAAAGCGCCGCAAAGAATTCACCTTTATTGAACGGAATGATCACCAGTTTCGGGCGCACGCTCTCAGGCGCCAGTGCCGCGGCAAGCGCGAACGAACTCATGACCTCGACATTCCTGAAGCCGAGCGAATAGATAAAGCCCAGAAAAAATGCGGCTCCGGTCTTGATCCCCGTGAAACTTCCGGGTCCGATACCTGCAATGACCCTTGAAACCGCCGAAAAATCGAGCCGCTCGGCATATCTCTGAAAAAGCGCCGGAAGCTCCCGGCTAAGCTTGGACTTTTCAAGCGAAGGCATGTCGAAAAAAGATACGCCGTCCACACATCCGCCGAAAATTATTCTGCTTGTCGACGAATCAAAAAAGACGAAATTATTCTGTTTTTTTTCTCCCAAAGCACCAGCTCCAAATAAATCCTAGTATTATCGCACATTTCGCCGTTAAATCAAGAGTCATTGCCACTTTTCTTATTCAATTGTGATAAATAAAAAAATGACTAGAATATACCGCTATTTGATTACGGAGGAGAAAATGAAAATCAATCGCACAATCTTCAGACAGTATGACGTCAGGGGCTACGTCGATATCGATTTAACCGAGGATTTCGCCTACAACCTCGGACGTGCCTGCGCAAGCTACTACAGAAAAAAGCTTCCTGGCTTCAAAACGGTTTCTGTCGGTCACGATGCCCGCGAAAGCTCGCCGAGATTCGCCCAGTCGCTGATCAAGGGCTTCAACGACAGCGGGATCGACACGATCTTCCTCGGAATGATCCCGACCGGTCTGCTCTATTTCTCGATGTTCAACATTGATGTTCAGGGAGCCGTCATGATCACGGGGAGCCACAATCCACCGGAGTACAACGGCTTTAAAATCAACCTGATAGACCTTCCGGTCTACGGTGACGGCATTCAGGAGATCGGCGATATCATGGAAAACGATGATTTCCTGAAACCGGAAAAGAGAGGGACGAATACTCTTTACAACATCATTCCGGACTACGAAAAGTTCGTTCTCAACACAATAAAAATCAAGGATCCCGGGAAGATCAAGGTCGTCGTCGATGCCGGCAACGGAGTCGGCGGTTTTGTCGCGGCACCGATAATGAAAAAGCTCGGTCTCAATGTCGTCAGCATCTTCGAAGAGCCGGACGGCAGGTTCCCGAACCACCATCCGGATCCGACGGTCGAGGCTTACATCCAGAAGATGATCGCCAAGGTCAAGGAGGTCGGCGCAGATCTCGGTATCGGCTTTGACGGCGATGCGGACAGGATCGGCGTTGTCGACAGGAACGGAAAGATCATCTGGGGCGACCAGCTTCTGGTGATCTTTGCGAGAAGCGTTCTCAAGGCTGTTCCCGGCGCGACGATCGTCGGCGATGTCAAGTGCAGCAAGTCACTTTACGACGATATCACGGCAAGGGGCGGCAACGCGATCATGTGGAAGGCCGGTCACTCGCTGATCAAGGCAAAGATGAAGGAGACAGGTGCGGCTTTCGGCGGCGAAATGAGCGGACACGTCTTCTTCAAGCACCGTTTCTTCGGCTTCGACTGCGCGATCTACGCGGCTTTGAGGCTTCTTGAAATCGTTGCAGAGCAGGAAAAGGTCGATTTCGACAAGCTTCTAGAAGGTATCCCGAAGACATTTTCGACACCGGAACTCAGAATCGAAGTCGACGAGACAAAGAAGTTCCAGATCGTAGACAACGTTGTGAAATACCTCAAGGAACAGGGTTACAACGTCAACGATATCGACGGAGCGAGAGTCTCATTCGACGACGGCTGGGGACTTATGAGAACAAGCAACACCCAGAATGTCATCGTTCTGCGAGTCGAAGCACAGACCGAGGCGCGTCTCGCCGAAATCAAGGAGCTCCTCGAGACAAAAATGGCCGAATACAGCAAATAATCCTAAAAATTTTTTTTCACAAAGATCACCGTAGACTCTCCATAAAACCGCTATCGCGATTTATTTCTTTCCATTCGCATATTCAAATTACCGTTTAAGAAATTATTTGCAACCGCAAATTTAACTTTATAATTTTATAAAGAATTATTGACTTTATCTGCAAACAAAAATATAAACATACCGTTTTTGATGTTTTATTAAAGGAGGTAAAAACATGACAAAAACTCTTTCCAAGTTGTTTGTGATCCTCGCGGTTTTGTTCACTTTCTCTTTCGTTTTCGCAGAGGAATTGCACTGCAACCCCGACAACAAGGTCTGCCATGTGTCGGGATGCCGTTACTACAACTGCAAAGGCTGCACCGTCACCTTCAGCTCGCAGGAGGAGGCTGAAAAGGCCGGGTACAAGCTTTGCAAGGTTTGCTCGGGAAAAAAGGATAAAAGCGACAAGAAAAGTAAAGAGAAAGCGCCCAAAAAGTAGAAACAGCGCAACTGTTTCCTTTTTCATCGAAACCTCTCGGACCGGCCGCCAACCGGTCCTTTTTTTTTAAAGATCGGCCCGAAAAAAGTCAGAGAATTAAACTTAAGAATAGAGCTTGATGCGTTTCTCTTTGCCGCGGATCTCCGATTCGGCTACGAATGTCAGCGAAACATCTTCAGGAAGCAGAGCCTTCGTCTGCTCGGATATGAGCAGGTCCGTCTTGTAGGTTTTGCAGAGGCTCTCGATACGGCTCGCGGTGTTTACCGTGTCGCCGATGACAGTGTATTCGAGCCGGTTTTCGGTCCCGATATTCCCGGCAAGCACCTGACCTGAGCAGAGACCTATCCCGAAACGGATCTCGGGTCTGCCTTCGTTTTTGAGCTCCTCGTTAAGAAGCGCAAGCTGCTCCCTCATCCCCTGGGCGGCCTTCCATGCATCGAACGCGTGTGTCTCAGACTTGAGCGGAACACCGAAAACAGCCATTATCGCATCTCCGATGTACTTGTTTATGATACCGCCGTTTTCGACGATCGGCTTTTCAAGGCGGGTGAAATAGCGGTTAAGAATGAGAACTATTTCCTTAGGTTCAAACTTCTCCGAGAAAGATGTGAAGCCGCGGATATCGCAGAACATTACGGTGACATCGAGATCCTCTCCGCCGAGATCCGGATTGTCGGAAAGCAGGAAATCCCTGACCTGAGGCGAAACGACCTTTCCGAACGTGCTGTTTATCTGCGCAATATGCTCGGCCGAATGTACGATTTCATCGACGTACCCCATCGTGTCCTCAGTCATCTTGGTGAACGCCTTGTAGAGGTTTTCCACCTCGTCGCCTGTGTGAATGTCAAGCCGCCGGATCTTCTCGACGTTCCCGCCGAGTGCGTTTTCACCGCGGTAGGCGAACTCGCTCGTCCGCATAGTCATGGCGTTGATCGGGAAAACGACGTTGTAGTCAACAAACCAGACGACTACCGCGACGATCAGGATCACGAACCCGAGGAAGAGGAAAATCATCTGGATCAGGAAGTTCACCTCCTTTTTGGCGATCACGGACATGGCGACGTCCGCTCCGACGTAGCCGACAGTAACACCGGCAGAATTCTTTACCGGGGTGTAGACCGAAAGGAGCCACCCGAAGTTACCGTCCGAGATGACCGGTTCGATCTCATCTCCCGCCAAAAGCGTCGGGAGGTACGGTTCAAAGGCGGGATCGAGCTTCACCACCTTGCCCGGAGCCGTCCCGTCAGCATTGCCGGAATGAAGGTCAAAAACAACATGCCCTCCGTCCTCTTCAATCTTGTAGACATAGATGAACTTAACGATCGGGGCAGTAGTCTTTATGCTTTCCACCCTCTGCCGGGCCTCAAGATATGCAGGGTCAGAGCCTTTGCTGGAGATATATTCGTCAATTTTTTCGTGATCAATAACCCCGGATACAGCAGTAGTCACCTCTCGGGCGAATTCTGAATATTCATCAATAAGAGAGCTGCGGTAGAGCAGGAAGCTGATCGCCGACGCCGTTACGGCAAGAGAGATGAGCGCTATCGCCAGAATGAAAATAATTTTTGACCTGAGCAGTACAGAACGGCATTTGATCTTCTTGATCTCGTCGAGATCGCTCGCCGACAGCGGCGCCTGTCTCCAGCCGTTGAACCTGAGCATCTCCCTTGTCTTCGCGGGGATAGCCCGGATGATCATGACAACAATGGCTACAGTGACGGTCTTATCGACCAGATCCCACAGCAGATCGGTTATATAACCTGCCGTCGGAAGCGATGTAAGGATGTTTGGAAGGATACCGCCGATCCCGCCGCCGATAAGTGTCATGACAAGTATGAAAACCGGGATCTTCCAGGCTTTCGTCAAAAAACCGTGGTTCGCGAGCAGTGCGGAGACCGCTGCGATCAGAACATTCATTGCAGAATAATATATCGCCGTGAAATCGGAAAAACCCTTCATAAAATTGGTGACCAGACCGACCAAAATGCCGGGGAGATAACCTCCGAGCACCGCCGCGAGGATCGTTCCGATGGTGTCAAGCCAGAGCGGCACATCGAGAAGCTGCGTCAAATGCGAAAAAACAACATTTATCAATACAGAAACAATACAGAGTAAAATAACATTCCTGTGGTTCTTTCGTATCTCGTTCCTATAGTCGTCAACCATCTCTGCTCTCCCGCATAACGCTAAAAAAAGCCGCAAAATCTGCGTATATTACCACTACTTGATCATAATAAAAGGAAAATAAAACACCGGATGTTTATTGTAAAAATGCAGCAGAACAAAAAGGTTTGACATTGAATTTTAGTATGATATTTTCTCGCGCCGTTGACTGTGTCCGGCCGCCGTTGACCTTGTCCGGCCATGTTTTAACAACTTAAACATTTGGAGGATCAAATGACCAGAAAGAAAGTTCTCATCATGGGTGCTGCCGGTAGAGATTTCCACAACTTCAACACCTATTTCAGACACAATCCCGAGTACGAAGTAGTTGCTTTCACCGCTACTCAGATTCCTGACATCGACGGAAGAAAGTATCCGAAAGAGCTCGCAGGCGAAGACCTTTATCCGAACGGTATTCCGATTTATGACGAGACCGAACTTCCGAGACTTGTAAAGGAACTCGGTGTTGAAATATGCGTATTCGCTTACAGCGATATCTATTACCCGATCGTTATGAACAAGGGCGCTCTCGTAAACTCGCTCGGCGCTGATTTCGTCCTTATGGGCTATGACAAGACGAAGATCAAATCATGCAAACCGATCATCTCGATCTGCGCAGTAAGAACCGGCTGCGGCAAAAGCCAGACAACAAGATTCATCTATGATATTTTCAAGAAAATGGGCAAAAAGGTCGTTGCAGTACGTCACCCGATGCCTTACGATCCCGACCTCAACAAACAGGCAGTTCAGCGCTTCGCTAAGATCGAAGACCTCAAGGCTAACAACTGCACCATCGAGGAGATGGAAGAGTACGAGCCGCACATTGCTGCAGGCAACGTAATTTATGCTGGTGTTGACTACGAAGCTATTCTCCGTCAGGCTGAAAAAGATGTCGACGGCGAACCCGATGTTATCCTCTGGGACGGCGGAAACAACGATTTCCCGTTCTATGAATCAGACCTTAAGATCGTTGTTGTCGATCCTCTCAGACCGGGTCACGAATGTATGTACTACCCCGGCGAAGTCAATGTCCTTATGGCTGACGTTATCGTCATCAACAAGATGGACAGCGCGAAACCGGAAGACATCGAAACAGTTAAAGCAAACTGCAAGAGACTTGCTCCGAAC
>JAEEGL016840214.1_pt1 | contig 21376 bp, 23 predicted proteins | sample 9134231 | NCBI WGS metagenome assembly JAEEGL01 (sample SAMN16246548, study PRJNA631951) | gut metagenome | biome: gut microbiome; feature: rumen; material: fiber-attached | host: Bos | place: Iran: Karaj | collected 2018-10
CAGGTTTTCCTTGGTTCTTGGACAAATGGAAGATTAGAGGATTTGAGAACTGCTGCCACAATCCTTAAGGGAAAGCATGTGGCACCTTATGTAAATATGATTGTCACACCAGCCAGTCGTAAGATTTATCGCGAGGCACTTGCTGATGGTACACTTGAGATTCTTTCAGATGCCGGTGCAATCATTACCACACCAGGCTGTGGTCTTTGCTGTGGACGTGGCGGTGGAATTTTGTCGGATGACGAAGTGGTAGTGGCTACCAACAACCGTAATTTCCTTGGCCGTATGGGAACCAGCAAGGTAAAAATCTTCCTTGCCAGCCCAGCTACAGCGGCAGCCACCGCAATCGCAGGTGAGATTGTGGAAGCCTAAGGCTTCCCCTTGAGGGGAAGCTGTCACCGAAGGTGACTGATGAGGTGTCAGCTGAATAAAGCTTTAATTTTCTCCTCATTTATCTCTTCACCAATCACTATAAACACCTGCTGACCCACTGGCATCTCTGTGAGCTCAAAGTCATTTCTAGTGACATTAAACTGATACCAGATGTCATTTTCCATAAAGAAGCCTTTGGCTCTATAGATTTGCCCAAAGGATGGGTCAGACATTAGAATATTTAATTTATCTTTTAGGCTGTCTTTTTTCATTGGAAGCTCAAGGAAATAGACAGTCTTATATTTTGTATCATCAGTTCCAAGCTTTTTTACGTAGGAATGGTTGCTATAGCCACTGTTAGAAAAAGCTACGAAATCTTCTTCAGTCAGTGTATCCCAGTCTTTTGCAAAAACAATAGAATCGATATCTTTCTGAAGCTTGGCTTTTTCAGCAGCTTCTTTAAGATGAGCGATTGTAGCTTCAATACCTGCTTCATCTGTAAGCTGAGTTCTGCTTAGGACGATTACGCCTGCATTTGCAATCTGTGAAGCCAGGAAAAAATCTGAGTCATCAGAGAGGGCAGTATCTAACTTTGCATCCACGATTGTGATGACACTTCCGATTTCATACCAACGGTCCAAAGGCTCATCTCTCAGAGAGTCAAAAAATTCATCAATATCAAAAATTCCAGATGGCTCGATAATGACTCTGTCATAGCCACTCATAGCCATGGAAATAAGCTTTGTCTTAAAGCGACGCTTGTGGCAGTCTGCATCACAGCCTCCAGCTACCATTTCAAGCTCACAGTTTTCACCGCGAAGCTCATTCAGCAAAAGCATATCTACATTTACAGCACCATAGTCATTTTCCAATATGCCAATTCGCTGACCTTTATCCAGATAGTATTTTGCATATTTTTTCAAAAAAGTTGTCTTTCCGCTTCCCAGGAAGCCTGTAATTAAGTCTACTTTAATCATTTTCTTTACCTCACAACTATTTATACACAATTGTTTGTTATTATGCTAGTATTGATGAGTATTTTTTTGAAAAGGAGTATAAATTCATGGGAATTGTAGTTTTAGGAGCAGTTTTTATTGATATTAAAGGTCACTCAACAGCCAGCTATATTCCAGCAGGTAGAAATGTTGGAACTGTTGAGGAGGTTCACGGTGGCGTAAGCCGTAACGTGGTTGAGGATATTGCTAATGTTGAGCTTCGCCCTACCTTTGTCAGCCTTGTTGATGAGAGCGGGATCGGCACAGGAGTTTTGGATAAGCTTAACAATCATAAGGTAGATACAAGATTTGTTCGTCGCACACCAGATGGAATGGGAAAGTGGCTTGCAGTTTTTGATAATCACGGCGATGTAGTTGCTTCTATTTCAAAGCGCCCGGATTTATCAGAGATAAACAATATTTTAGATGAACAGGGTGATGAGATTTTTAAGGATGCGGATAGCATTGCCCTTGAGATTGATATGGAGAAGGAGACAATTAAGCGTGTCTTCAAATATGCTGAGAAGTATAATCTTAAGGTCTATGCCGCTGTTTCAAATATGAGCATTGCCGTTGAGCGTCGTGATTTCCTTAAGAATGTTGAGTGCTTTGTATGCAATCAGCAGGAGGCAGGCATTCTTTTCATGGATGATTATTCAGAGAAGACACCTGAGGAGATGATGGATATTTTATCAAAGAAGATTCACGGTGCTCAGATTCAGAAGATGATTGTTACACTTGGAGGAAAGGGCGCTGTTTATGCTGATATAGATGGAAATACAGGCTTCGTTCCAGCAAGAAAGGTTGATGTAAAGGACACTACAGGTGCCGGCGATTCCTTCTTTGCAGGAGTTACAATCGGACTTACCTATGGAAAGACAATGGAGGAGGCTTGCGAGATTGGCTCTACTCTTGCAGCATCAGTTATTGTTACCTCTGACAACGTTTGCCCAAGATTTTTACCAAGTGAGTTTGGTATAGAGGTTCCTGAAAAATAATTGCAACGGCTATGCTATATGCTTATAATAGAACGTTGAAAGGACTGACATATATTTACATGATGGATAGGGACGCTTCAAACTACAGACAGTTGTATTTTGATATAGATGGTACAATCAAACAGGAGACTTACGTCTTTCATAGAGAGATGACTGCCGAGGAGCAGGAGCACTATGATACCCTGGTTTCAGATTCCAACCAGATGACTATATTTGATTTTATAACAGCATGATACACTCCAAAGCTTTGATGATTTCAAGGCTTTGGAGTTTTGTTTTTATAAGGATTAAAGGAGAATGATATGAGCCTGATTAATGAAAGTGTTATGAGTTTTAGCTGTAAGGTGGCGGCAAAGACCTCTGTTCCTGGAGGCGGCGGAGCCAGTGCGTTGGTGGCTGCTATAGGAACTGCCCTTGGAAGCATGGTGGGTGAGTTCACAGTTGGTAAGAAAAAGTACGCTGACGTGGAGGAGGATATTAAAGCCTTGATGAAAAAGGCTGACGATATCAGATTTTCTTTGCTTAAATGTATCGATGACGATGCAGTTGCCTTTGAACCACTTTCTAAGGCTTACAGCATTCCAAAGGAAGAACCTACCAGGGATGAAGTAATGGAAAAGTGCCTGAAAGATGCTGCTCAGGTGCCTTTTAGAATTTTGGAGCTGGCCTGTGAGGCTGTTGACTTACAGCGTGATTTTGCAGATAAGGGTTCAGTGATTATGATTAGTGATGCAGCCACCGGCGTTGCCATGCTTGAGGGAGCAATCAAGGGTGCTGCTGTAAATGTAAAGATAAACACCAAGTCCATGAAGGACAGAGCCTACGCTGATGAGCTGGATTCTAAGGTGGAGGCTTTGGTAAAGGAATACACTGAGAAAGCTTCTCAGATTTATTCAGATGTTTGGGAAAGATTATAATCAGGTTTTGGAGGATATATGGCAAAGCTATTAAAGGGAAAAGATGTTGTTGAGACATTAAATGAAAATCTTACAAAGGAAGTGGAGACTCTAAAGGAAAAGGGGATTACACCTACTTTAGGAATCTTACGTGTGGGGGAGCGAGCTGACGACTTATCCTACGAGCGTGGAGCTATCAAAAAATGTGAGCAGGTTGGAGTCCAGGTTCAGGTGACAGCACTTCCAGCAGATGTTTCTGAAAGTGATTTCTTTGATACCTTGGAAAAGTTGAATAATGACACTAATATTCACGGTATTCTTATGTTCAGACCACTTCCAAAGCATATCGATGGAGAAAAAGCAAGAGCTATGCTTAAGGCTGAGAAGGATGTGGACGGCTGTACAGATTTATCTCTAGCGGGCGTTTTCACCAACACGCAGCTTGGCTTCCCTCCTTGTACAGCAGAAGCGGCTATGGAGATTTTGAAGTTCTATGGTGTGGAGCTTTCTGGTAAAAAGGTGGCTGTAATTGGTCGTTCTCTGGTTATCGGAAGACCTGTAGCAATGATGCTTATGCACGAAAATGCCACTGTCACCATCTGTCACACCAGGACAGTGGATGTTCCATCAATTACCAGAGATGCGGATATCGTAGTAGTTGCTTCAGGTCAGATGGAAAGTGTAGGCAGGGACTTTTTATGTGAGGGCCAGACTGTTATTGATGTTGGAATCAGCTGGAACGATGAAAAAGGAAAGCTTTGCGGAGATGTACGTTTCGATGAGGTGGAGGATTTAGTGGTTGCTATCACACCAGTTCCAGGTGGTGTTGGTGGCGTTACCACAAGCATTCTTGTAAAGCACGTTGTGGAAGCGGCACAGCGTTCATGTCAAAAATAAAAAGTTACAAGAAATAATTATTTGAATTCTGTGAATTTTAGAGAAATATTGCCGAAGAATAGATATAATAAATATATTATCACAGGCACGGGGAGATTCTTATGAAACTAGAGCAGCTTGAGGCTGGGCAAATTGTTACCCTTGAGGTATTAATCGGAGGTTCATCCTTCGAACTAAAAACTGAAGTAGTAGGCACCAATGCTGGAAATGGAGCATTGGTTAAGCCTTACGTCTATAACGGAACTGTTGTGGATTTCACAAACGGTTCCCCAAAGAGCATGTCTTTTAATCTTCATTGTATTGATCCACACACTGGTGGTCGCGTGGTTTGGAAAAACGTGGCGGTCAACCTTGTCAATTTCAAAGACGTTGATTACTATGCCATCGATTCCAGCTCCTTTGGCAACATAGCTACATCCAGTGAGCGTAGAGAGGATGCCAGAGTTACTGTGAATGTTCCAGGCTCAGCTAGCATGGAGGACGGCAGACGCTTTTCTATTTCTGTCCTTGATGTAAGCGATAGTGGAGTTTCTTTTAAAGGAAATGCCAACAGAGTCACAATCGGTGATGTGGTTGAGGTGAATTTTGCAGACACAGCCAGGGAGTCAGATTTTAGCCTGGCAATCATCTGCCGGATAGTTAGAGCCGAAGCAGAACATAACGGTATTTTGTACGCCGGCAAGGTTTTAGAGCGAGACAACAAGCTTTTGGCTTATTTATGTTTTAAGGGAATGGATTCAAAGGAAGCTAGACACTTGTAGAAAAGGGTAGAGCTTATGGGCGATGAAAAGTTTAAACAGGAATTGTTTTATATGGTTCGCCTGACCTCAAAATATGATTTTACAAAAATGGAGGTTGTGGAGGGCATTTTTAGGCTGGAATCCGAGCGCAGGATTTTAGACTCAGTTTTTGGTTGTCGTTTTAAAAGCAGAATTTTCGATATAGCCGCTGGCGCGAACACTGATAAAAGCTGTGTGCTTTGTGGTCAGCCAGCAGACAATGGAGTAATCTGTAACCATTGTATGGAGACCATTGGAGGAAGTGAATATGCCAGGAGCAGGACTCCAAATGAGCAGAGAGAGAAGGAATTCAAGCTCCCTAAAATTGCTATTCCAAAGTTAAAGAAGACTCAGAAAACAGAAAAGGCTGTTGCTGAAGAAAAAAATAAAGTTCCTGTAAAGCTTATTCTACAGGGAGTTTTAACAGCGGTTTTAGTTATTGTTTTATGTTTCCAATTATGGGTTTTATCGCTGTGGCGTAGCATTCCTACTATAAATCCTTTAGAAGAGCCTAAGGTTTCCGAACAGGTGCCTGTTGCTGTTGCAAGTGAGGAGGAGGCTACAAAGCAGCTGGCTATAGATTTTCCAGAGTCTCAGGGCTACACCATCACCTTTGCCCGAATGGACAAGGATTATGTCGGAAGGTTTCTTATAGATAAAGGTGCTTGCTGTGAGGAGGTAGAGGAACAGCTTACTGATGAAGAGAGATATGATTATTTTTTCACCGAGGAAGTGTACGTCTATCATATTTCTTTAAACGAGCCTACCATGGCAAAGCTTGGAGTGGCGGAGGTCAACAGCAGTGGTTCCATTCTTGTAATGGGTTCCTTTAATGATGGAAGAAAAACTGATTCACATTATAAATATCGCTAGAAAATCATTTAGACTTCACAATTATAACAAATATCTTTGATAAAATGCCTTTAACTTCAGGGATGAGGTATTCGAAGTTATATATGTTTTATGAGGTAGTGTTTTATGAGGTTAAGACCTGAAGAAGAGGCTAGACTTAATCATATTCTGGCTCCTATTAAGAACGACAAGAGAGCACAGAGAATGAAAAAATATGTGCAGCACGGACGCATTAGCACATTCGATCATGTGGAAAGTGTAACACGTTTAAGCTATTGGCTTAACAGCAGGCTTCACATTGGAGCTGATGAGAGAGTACTTACCATTGGTGCTTTTCTTCATGATTATTATTTATATGATTGGCACGAGGGGGATGATGGACATGGACTCCATGGGTTTTCCCACTCTAAAACAGCTAAGGATAATGCTGTAGAGCATTTTGGAATTGGGCATCATACACAGGCGGTTATCGAGTCACATATGTGGCCACTTAACATCACAAAGGTTCCAAAGAGCAAAGAGGCCTGGATAGTGTGTTTGGCAGATAAATATGTGTCTACAAAGGAGACACTTCTCTGCAGATAAGCAGATAAAATTCTAATTAATATTGTTGTAATTTTGGGTAATGCAGGCTATTGCATTACCCTTTTATTAGTGTTATAACTGTATTACTAGAAGTAGAACACTTGCGTGTTTGGGAAAGGATAATGTTATGAAAAAGAAAATAGTGATACCTATTATCATTGCGGCTATTGCTGTGGCAGGTGTAGCCGTCTATAAGTCTGGAATTCTGGAAAAGGCAGGGGCCACCAATGGAGATTCCTCTGAGGTCTATGTTATGCCTTTGGCAGATATTATGGGAGCCAACAGCTCTTATTCTACCAATGTCTTTATGGGTGTTGTGGAAGGTCAGGAATCCACAAGTCTCACCAAAAGCTCCGAGCGTGAATTAGATACAGTGTTTGTTTCTGAGGGTGATTTTGTTGATGTTGGAACACCTTTGTTTTCGTACAAAACAGACAAGCTTACAGCTGAAAATACGCAGCTGGGCTTTGAGATTGAGCGTGCTAATCTTCAGATTAAGGAGTACACCGATAACATCACCAAGAATCAGGCAGAGCTTGCTAAAATCAAGACTGACACGGAGGAGGACAAGAACACAAAGGAGAGGCTCAACAACGAGATTAACGGTTGGGCTACAGATATTCAGATTTCCCAGAATACTATCGCTCAGACAGAGGCAAAGATTGCTGAGAACAATAAAAAGATTGGCAATTCTACAGTTAATTCAACTGTGGCTGGCGTAATCACAAGGGTCGCAGACGACACCAATCCTTACACCACAGATGGTACCTTTATAACCATCCTTGCTTCAAAGGAAATGCGTGTAAAGGGTCAGATTAATGAGCAAAATGTGTGGGCCATCAATGTGGATGAGCCTGTTACACTTCGTTCCCGTGTGGACAAAGAACAGACCTGGCACGGAACTATTTCAAAGATTGATACCGAGTCAAAGCAGGAGGAAAACAACAATAGCTACGGTGGCGGCAACTCTGAGGGAAACTCTACCAAGTATCCATTTTATGTGACTCTTGATGAGAGCGACGGACTTATGATGGGCCAGCATCTCTATATTGAGCTTGGCCAGACCGACGCTGAGGAGATGGATTTCTCTGACGGCACATACATCTACGATTACTACATTTCCTATGATGAGGATGGCAATCCATTCCTCTGGGTAGACAAAAATGGAAAGCTTGCAAAACAGCAGATTGAGCTTGGTGATTATTATGAGGAGCAGATGGTTTACGCTGTTTCCGGGGTGGATAAGGACACAAGCATTGCCTATCCTATGGAAGATTTCACTGAGGGTATGAAGACTGTTAGTGGAGCTGAGGGAGAGTAGTTATGATTGTTAAGCTTGAAAATATTTTTAAAGTATATGGTGAGTCTGGCACAGAGACTTCGGTTCCAGCTCTTAATGATGTGAGCCTCACAGTGGATGAAGGTGAATATGTGGCTATCATGGGGCCATCAGGCTCAGGTAAAAGTACCCTCATGAATGTTATCGGCTGTCTGGATAAGCCTACCTCAGGTACATATTTTTTTGAGGATAAGGACGTTCTTAAGTTGAGAGACAGACAGATGTCTGATTTGAGGCTTCGTTCTATTGGCTTCGTTTTCCAGAGCTTTTACCTGATGAATGAGGAAAACGCCATTGAAAACGTGGCTTTGCCACTGAGCTATGCCGGCGTTTCTAAAAAGGAGCGAGAGCGCAGAGCTATTGAGGCTCTTACAAGGGTAGGTCTTGCTGACAGAGTTAAGTTCCGTCCGGACCAGCTTTCCGGTGGACAGAAGCAACGTGTGGCAATTGCCAGAGCTATAGTAAATAATCCAAAGGTTCTTTTGGCAGATGAGCCTACAGGTGCCCTTGACCAGAAATCTGGTGCAGCCATTATGGATTTGTTCCAAAAGCTTAATGACGAAGGCACTACTATTATTATGATTACCCATGATTCTGGAATTGCCAGTCATGCGAAAAAGACCTATAGAATCGTAGACGGCAGGCTATATCACGGATTAGAGGAGGCGGAAAATGAAGAAAGCAATTAAAGTTCTCCTCGTTATAGTTGTAATAGCAGGAATGGTCACTGGAGGCCTGTATTTCTACTACAATTACAACCAGGGTAAAAAGGTTGCCCAGGTGGTTTGCCTTAATAATGTGATTATGCAGGGTGGGTTTTATGGAGATTCCATCCAAAGCTATGGCCAGGTTACTGCGGATAAGGCTCAGTCTGGATATATTCCATCAGGCACAGAGGTCTTGAGTGTAAATGTGGCAGTGGGAGACCATGTCAATGCGGGCGATGTGATTATGACTATTAAAAAAGAATCTCAGGATATTGTAGGCAAGGAACTTGAGGTTCAAAAGGCAGCCCAGGCTTACATTGCCGACAAAAACCGTCTTGAGAGACTTCAAAACACAAAGCCTATTCCTGAATATATTGCCAGTTCTCCTGACACCAGAGATGTCACAATGGTGACCAAGAGCTACTTTATGAAAGAGGGAAAGTCTATTGAGGGATATTCCTACAAGACAGAGGATATAGTTTATTCTATCAAAGATAATGGACGCGGAGAGAAGACTACCGATTATTTTGAGCCAGGTGGAAAATATCTGGATCCGGAAAAGTCTGAGTCAAAGGCAAAGATTGATGATTTGAAGTCAAAAATCGCAGCTGCTCAGGAGGCAGGCGAGGATATACTGAGAGAATATACCACTGAAGACACTATGGAGATTGTGGTAGGAACCTTCTACTACGACGGTGAGACAGGAAATATCATTGGTCACGAGGGTATAGGTGCAAATGGTGAGGTTGTTGAACGCTACGAGGCACCTAAGGGCTACAAGCCTTCTGAACTGAAAAAGGAAATAGAGACTGTCACCAAGTCACTGATGAAGTCTGATTTAGAGCTTCGTGTACAACAGAGTCAGTTAGAGCAGATGCGCAACACTGATGATAGCGGTGCAATTTATGCTAAGGTTTCAGGTACTGTTTCCAAGATTCAGAACATAGACAACTACAATGCCAACCAGCCATTTTTCATTGTTACAGCTACTGATGATTACTACATTACCGGTAGTATCGGCGAGTTTTACCTTGAGGATGTGAAGGTGGGGGATACTGTGACTATCAATTCCTGGGAGACAGGAACTACAGCCGAGGCAGTTATTACTTCCATCGATGACAATCCATCAAAGGATGATAATTACTGGGATGGCAGTGGCAACAGAAATTCCAGCCACTATGCTTTCAAAGCACATTTTGATAAAAATGCAGGCATTGAAATCGGCGCTCCTGTAGATATTTCCATTACACCAAATGAGGAAAGCGTTTCAGGCCTTTATATTCCAAACTATTTTGTCCGAAAGGATGCTTCTGGCAGCTATGTTATGAGGATGAATGAGGCAGGGGTTCTTGAAAAGGTTAATGTAAAGGTTGGAAAAAGCCTCTGGGGTAGTATGTATGAAATCAAATCAGGTATCACCCAGGAGGATTATTTGGCGTTCCCTTACGGAAATGGAGCGATAGAGGGAATTAAGTGTGAGACTACAGATTCTCTAGATTCAGTTTACGGGGGAGGCTTAGGATAATGTTTGAAAATATACGTTTAGCCTTTCGAGGTATTTGGACTCATAAGCTTAGGTCATTTCTGACAATGCTTGGTATCATTATCGGTATTGCAGCTATTATAGCCATTGTTTCTACCATCGAGGGCACTAATCAGCGAATAAAAGAAAATCTCATTGGCTCAGGGTCCAACACTGTAGATATTCAGCTTTACCAGAATGACTGGCCATATGAGATGGATTACAACGGCGCGCCTTACGGTGTGCCACAGGTTTCTGACGAGACACTTCAGAAAATCAGGGATATTCCAGAGGTAATGTCTGCCAGCCGTTATGTACTTAGACAGGTTTACAGCGGAATCTATTTCCAGAATTTCTCCATGAGTGGGGGATATATCAAGGGTGTTGAAAAGGATTACTTTTCTACTGCAAACCTTACTGTAAAGGAAGGCCGTCTGTTCACTGACAAGGAATTCAAGAATTACACTAAGGTCTGTGTAATCGATGAGGCAGTGGTAGAGCAGCTTCTTCAGAATGGTGAAGCCATTGGAAATATTATCGAAATTGGTGGAGATTCCTACATTGTTGTAGGTGTGGTCAGGACACGTTCTACCTTTGAGCCAGTAATCAACAATATGGAAGATTACTATACCTACAAGCAGGATGAATCTGGAACAGTATATATTCCACTGTCTGATTGGCCTATCAGCTATAGCTACGATGAGCCAGAAAATGTGCTGGTAAAGGCCACTTCCACTGATGAAATGACAGCAGCAGGAAAGAAGACTGCAGACCTGCTTAATGGAGACATTCATCCTACTGATGACAGCATTAAATATCAATCAAAGGATTTGCTTGAGCAGGCTCAACAACTTCAGCAGCTTTCTTCATCAACCAATGCAATGCTCATTTGGATTGCAGCCATCTCACTTTTGGTAGGTGGTATCGGTGTCATGAATATTATGCTGGTTTCAGTTACAGAACGTACCGCTGAAATCGGTTTGAAAAAGGCCATCGGTGCCAGAAAGAGCAAGATAATGTGGCAATTCCTCACAGAGGCAGCAGTACTTACCTCTATGGGCGGTGTCCTTGGAGTTGCCAGCGGTATCGGTCTTGCCAAGATCATCTCAATTATGAGTGGCACACCTGTTGCCATCTCCTGGCCAGCAGCAATGGTAGCAGTGGTCTTTTCTATGATTATAGGAATTGTCTTTGGTATTCTCCCAAGCCATCAGGCAGCCAACCTCAATCCTATAGATGCACTTAGGACAAACTAAAATAAGGTCCATCTCATATGAGATGGACCTTATCGTTCTCTTCAAAAATGTAAAAACCTAAGCTTTCCGGTGTCCCCTTTTCTAGGCTGATTTTGAGGCTTCTCACCCATCTCTGGATTGAAGAAAACCCCATTGAGGTTGCTAGTGCGCTTCTTCATACAATCTGGACAATATCTGCCGAAGCGAATGCTACAGCCACAGCTTTCACACTGGATGTAAACGTCGCTTCCCTCAGGAATCTCAAGGCGCCCCTCACGAAGCATTCCATTTACAAGGTCAATAGGCACATCAGTCTGCTCAGCGATAACGATAGCAGGAGATGGGCCATACTCCTCAATATAGTCTCTGATTCGGCCAAAATCGTCTATTTCCTGATTGCCACAGTCAAAGCACTCATAATAGCCACCACCGATATACTTTAGTCTGCCCTTACACTTAGAGCAACGTACTGGCTTTCGATCTAGAAATTCCTTTAAAAAAGCTTTTTTGTCTTCCTTGCTATACCCTTCCATAAAATCCCCCCGCTTATACTAAGCAAAATCTAATTCAACAGGACAATGATCTGACCCCATAACCTCTGTGTGAATCTTGGCATCAATCATTCTGTCCTTAATATCCTCAGAAACAATAAAGTAGTCTATACGCCAGCCTGCGTTCTTCTCGCGAGCCTTAAAGCGATATGACCACCAAGAATAAATATCAGTCATATCTGGATAGAAATGTCTGAAGCTATCCACGAAGCCTGATGCAAGAAGCTCTGTCATCTTGGCACGCTCCTCATCGGTGAAGCCTGCATTCTTGCGATTAGTCTTAGGATTCTTAAGGTCAATTTCCTCATGGGCAACATTAAGATCGCCACAAACAATTACTCCCTTTTTCTCATTTAACTTAAGAAGATAAGCTCTGAAATCATCCTCCCAGGTCATACGATAATCAAGTCTGGCAAGCTCGTTCTGGGAATTAGGAGTGTAGCAGGTGATGAAATAGTAATCCTCAAACTCCAATGTGATAACGCGACCCTCGTGGTCGTGCTCATCTATACCGATGCCATAGCTAACGGAAAGTGGCTCCTGCTTAGAAAAGATGGCTGTACCTGAATAGCCCTTCTTTTCAGCGTAGTTCCAATAAATGTGGTAGCCTTCCTTTTCACATTCAAGCTGTCCCTCGGAAAGCTTTATTTCCTGTAAGCAAAATATATCTGCATCAGTAGAATCAAAATATTCCCAAAAGCCTTTGCCGATGACAGCACGAAGACCATTTACGTTCCAAGAGATGAATTTCATAGCGTCCTCCAAGTGTTTAAATATCTAGTTTTATAGCTTAATTATACAGTAATATGCAGAAAATAGCATCCATTTATGTAAAACGAAAATTATTTATCGAAAAACGATAAATATATATTGCAAGTCATACCAAACAGTGTTATAACAATTATGATAAAACCTTCTGGAGGGATTTATGGACAATAAATTAAATAAATTCGTAAAGGCGATAATTGATATATCCTTTTTTTCAGGTATTGTGCTTGAGGTACTGGTGCCATTTGGACTGAAAATAGCAGTTCAGATAGTGATGAAGCTTTTAGGTGACACCACTGAGTACTCAAAGATTTTGGACCATTATCCATATGCGGTGGTTTCTATTATGCTTGTGGGTGGTGCAGCTATCCTTATTCTTTACGAGCTCAGAAAAATGATGAAGACAGTCTTAGAAGACGATTGCTTCGTGGAGCAAAATGTTAAGAGCCTGTATCGAATGGGCACCTACGCATTCATTATAACAGGCTTAAAGCTTATTAGATGCTTCGTATATTTCACACCTGCAGCCGTTATTGTAGCTGGAGTTTTTGCTTTCGCAGGACTCTTAAGCAAGGTTTTAGCCATAGTTTTTGAAAAGGCTGTCAGCTACAAGCTGGAAAATGATTTGACAATATAGGCAGTTAGCAGGTGAAGATATGATTGTAATTAATTTAGATGTAATGATGGCAAAGCGGAAAATAGGATTGACTGAGCTGGCAGGTAAGGTCGGCATTACCATGGCAAATCTTTCAATCCTTAAAAATAACAAGGCAAAGGCCGTGAGGCTTGAGACCTTGGATGCAATATGCAAAGCCCTGGATTGCCAGCCAGGAGATATATTGGAATATGTAGACCAAGAGGAAGAAGAATAATTATGGATACACAGGAGGATAACATTATGGACAACACTTACAGCGGACCAAAGTATTCAGAAGAACTTACACCAGAGGCTAACACAGTGGTTATTAATGAGCCTAAGACTGGAAACGCAGACACCTTTAAGAAATATGCTTTGATTTCATTATTATTTTCAGTAGTTTACACCTTTTGCCTCTACAAGAACTATTCCGGTATTACACACCCGTTTTATATGGCAATAGCTCTTGGACTTTTATACTGGCTCAGGAAAAAAGATGGCTTAAACCTACTGTCATCTAGAAATGAAAGAAAGTTTTTAGGCGTATTTTACATTGTGGCTTTGATGTTGCTTTCTATTCACAAGTGCCTTACCACAAGTGGTGCATTGCTTTTCTTGGATGCAGTTGCAATTTTCTTATTATTCTTAAGCTATGTGCTTTATCTTTACATTGATACCACAGGCTGGGATATTGCAGGATGGCTGGAAGGAATTATATTTACTGTATTTTTGCCAATGTCACATCTCATTTCACCAGTTGCTGATTTCCTTGACTGGCGCAGACAGAAAAACGGCAAAATGGAAGAGGGTAAGAAACAGACCATTACAGCTATTATTATCGGACTTGTTTGTGCAGTACCTTTGCTCTTGATTGTTATTTCATTACTCAGCTCAGCTGATAGGGTTTTCTCACGTTTACTTGAAAAAATAGGAGAGGCCATTACACTACCAGATAACTTCGGAGACATAATCGGAATCATTTGTATGCTGATTGTTTCTTTCCTTGCTGCATACCTTATCCCGGAGTTTCTTTCAAGAGGAGAGGTTAAGGTAAAGGCTAAGGGAGAGGGCAAGGAAAACCCAGTTATAGCCATCACCTTTACATCATTGCTTGGCGTTGTTTACCTTGTATTCTGCCTGATTCAGGTACTGTTTTTATTCACAGGAAGCATGGAGCTTCCAAGTGGTTATACCTATGCAGAGTATGCTCACGAGGGCTTTTACCAGTTACTTGCAGTATGTATTTTAAATGTAGTGATGGTTTCAGTATGTACCAGAGTATTTAAGGCTTCAAAGGTTTTGACCACAATCTTAGTGATAATCGCAGGTTGCACATACATTATGATTGCATCATCAGCCACCAGAATGCTTATGTATATTGGTGTTTATCACCTTACCTTCCTTAGATTATTTGTGCTTTGGTTCCTAGCAGTGCTTTGCCTATGGCTTGCATTCCTTATTATTGGAATGTTCGTCAGAGATTTTCCAGTGTTCAAGGCCTGTATGATTGCCATTACTGTTGCTTATGTGGGCTTCATTTATTCTAATCCGGATTATCAGATTGCAAAGTACGACCTTGTGGCAGTTCATGGAAAAATCGACGAATACAATTCAGTTAGAACCTATATTTTGGATCATCTTTCTACAGATGCAGCACCTGCTCTTGTAGAGAATCCAGAGCTTCTTCACAAGTTTGATTTGTATATTACAAGCCGTGACAAGGATGCCAATAGAAATTACGATGGCATAAGAAAATATAATTTCTCACATGCTAAAGCACAAAAATTGTTCGACAACGTTAAAAAATAACGCTTCATATAACGTCAAATGTGTTATTATACCTTTAAGATACATTAAGGGAGGTGTATGTTTTGGCAGATAAAAAGGAAGCTACATTTGTTGTCCATGTAAATAAATGCGAGAATGACAGTTGGCAGGGGCAGGTTACCTGGGCTGACAAGGATGAAAAGATTAATTTTCGCAGCGGCATGGAACTGATGCATATTATGGATGCGGCTTTAGATTCAGAAGAATAAGAAAAATGAGACAGGATAGGAATTGTGCTTAGGCATGATTCCTATTTTTTTAACAAATTTTAAAAAGAAAATGAAGATTTAGTGTTTTTACCCAAATATCAAGAATATGGTCCTATAATAGCCTTAACGTATTATGTGCTTATTGGGAATTTTTTTAATAAAAAAGCACTCAAGAATCCCATAAAAAATAAGATACAGGGGGTAAAACATGAGCAAGGAAGAAAGAAAACAGAAATTTGAGACAAAGCTTACAGAAGAACAAAAGGAGAATCTGAGAGGAGTGGCAAAAATTGCTGAGAATAATAAAGGCAATTTCTTCCAGACTATTACCTTCCAGACAATTGCAATTAATGCTGTGATTATGATTGCATTTATCATTTATGCAATTATTACTAACAATGCCATGACAAGTGTAAAAAATCAGGCTTTAATTGCAAGCGAGAATACACTTATATGTTCTAATCATGTAGCAACATTAAAGCAGGATGTTATACATGTTTCTGCAGAAATTAATAAAAATTTAGGTCAGATGGAGGCAGGCGCCACCTTTACTGAGGATGACTTCGCAGATATGAATTCATACATATCTGATATGTCTGCACATCTTGACTATATGGATACAAGTTTGCTGATTGGTAACTTGGCAGATGGTCAGGAGAGAGTAACAAATCTTAGAACTACAGTAGAGGCTTTTTGCGGAACTGCCACTAATTTGAAAAATTGCATTTTAGCAAACGATTTACCAGGCGCAATATCCTATGTATCTACTGATTATGGTACAAACCTAGTGGCTTCAAACGATGCGATTGCAGCATGTGAGGAAGGCATTGATTCCCTTAGCGAAGGCTTTGGCGCTTATCTTTCTGGATATATCTCAAGTGTCTCTATGAAGGGCTATGTTGTAATGGCTATAGTTGTTGTTCTCATCGTCCTTAGTTTTGTCCTTACCTTTATTAGAGTAAATAGAACCATCCTTGGTATTTCATATGAACTTCAAGCAATCATCAATAACATCAACCATGGTAAGGGTGATTTGACTGCAAGAATCACTACAAAGACAAGAACTGAAATTGCTATGATTTCAGATGGCATTAATCAGTTCATGGCTACTCTTCAGGGTGTTATTAAGGATGTTAAGGATGGTGCAACTGTACTTTCTACTTCATCTGAGAGTATGGTAGGTAAAATTCAGAGTGCCAGCGATAATGTAACTAATACCTCTGCAGCAATGGAAGAGCTTGCAGCTTCTATGGAAAATGTTTCCACAACAGCGGGAGACCTGAATGATCAGGTATTCCTGGTTCGTGAGGCTACTGAGGCTATCGATGCCGAGGCTAAGGCAGGAGCAGAGAAAGCTAACGAAATCAAGGAAGCTGCTGATGCTATCAAGAAGGAAGCTAACAGCAAGAAGGAGAGCACTGGAGCCAAGATGGAAGAGCTGTCTAAGGTTCTCGAGGTTTCAGTTAAGGAATCTGAGCAGGTTAACCAGATTAGCGACCTTACAAATGAGATTCTTGATATTGCAAGCCAGACCAACCTCCTTGCACTTAATGCTTCTATCGAGGCTGCTCGTGCAGGTGAAGCAGGTAAGGGCTTCGCAGTAGTTGCTGACGAAATCAGTACCTTGGCTGCAAATTCAAGAGATACAGCTGGAAATATCCAGGAGATTTCTTCAAAGGTTACTGCAGCTGTTAAGGCTCTTTCAGACAATGCTATTCAGGTTATCGACTTTATCAATAACAACGTATTGGCAGACTATGACGCCTTCGTTGATACTGGTGTTAAATATGAAGACACAGCTACAATGATTGATGAGATGCTTGCAACCTTCTCTGAGAAGGCCGACAATCTTAATTCTGTAATGAATGAGATGGCAGATAGAATCGAGAGTATTTCAAGCTCTGTTCAGGAAAGCTCAAGTGCTATCGGTATGTCTGCGGCTGCAGCAACTGAAATTGTAGGCGAGATTCAGGGCATTTCTGAAGCTGTTGATCAGAACAATGATGTTACTAAGCAGCTGAATGCTTCAACTCAGAAGTTTGAAATAGTATAGAATAACATTTGACTTTACCTCCTAGTATCTATATACTAGGAGGTACTTTAATGCTTTTAATCGCTAAAGTAAAATGATATCTAATTAGGAGGACATGGAAATGAAAGAGGTTTCAAAGCTTCTCGAAGTTCGAGAAAGCATACGTGTAGTTGATGCAACACTTCGTGATGGAGGTCTTGTTAACGACTTCTATTTTACAGACGAGTTTGCTAAGGCTCTTTATTTAACTAACGTTAAGGCAGGAGTTGACTACATGGAAATGGGTTATCGTGCTGACAAAGAGCAGTTCGATGAGTCAAAGTTTGGACCTTGGAAATTTTCTTCAGATGAATATATCAGAAAGATTGTTGGAGAAAACGATACTGATTTAAAGATCGCCATCATGGCAGATGTTGGAAGATGTAACTACAAGGAAGACATTCATCCAAAGGCAGAAAGCCCTGTAGATTTAATTCGTGTAGCTACTTATCTTCATCAGCTTCCAGGTGCTGTGGCTATGATTGAGGATGCTGCAAACAAGGGCTATGAGACCACCTGCAACATTATGGCTATCTCTGCAGCTCAGATGGATGATGTAAAGGCTGCCCTTGATATTGTGTGCCAGACTCCAATTTCTTGTGTCTACATCGTGGATAGCTATGGCTCACTTTACCCTGAGCAGATTGAGCGTATTGCAGACGTTTACTGCAATGCGGCTGCAAAATATGGTAAAAAGGTGGGTATGCACGCCCATGATAATCAGAAGCTTGCTTTTGCCAATACTATAGAAGCAGTAGGTGATAATGTTGATTACCTGGATGGCACATACTGTGCAATGGGCCGTGGCGCTGGAAACTGCGCTATGGAGCTTCTTCTTGGATTCCTTAAGAATCCTAAGTACAAGGAGCGTTATGCTATTAAGTTCGTGGAGGATTACATGCTTCCACTTAAGGAGCAGGGCGTTGTTTGGGGCTACGATATGCAGTACCTTGCAACTGGTCTTTTGAATCAGCATCCACGTACAGCTATTGAGTTCACAAAGCAGGGACGTAAGGATTACTTCAACTTCTATCAGGAAATGCAGGCAATGGATTAAGCCTTTAATCCTGAAAGTATCACATTAGCAATATTAGTCCAGGTGTGTTTTTGAGAGGCAATCTCAAAGCCAGCCTGGGCTATTTTTTTGAGCTTAGGTAAATCTGAAAGGGCAGTATCCACCTTTCCCGCCACCTCATCTATATGTTCTAAATCATAGAAGAGAATACTTTCTAAATCCCTATATTCACCACATAAAAGGGTAGTAGGGTCAGTGAGAGCTACAGCGCCGTTTAACTGACCGGAAAAGACTCTGTCGTGACTGCCAGCTTTGAAATTAGGCATAATATTCACCGATATTTTTGACTTCGCAAATACGGTAAAGGTCAGATTGAAAGGAATTTCTCTATGGAGGGTGGCATGCTTTAGGTCCAGCTCCTCCCATAATGCGCCAAACAGGTGGAACTCATGTCCGGTTTTATCCAGGGCTTCAACCAGTTTCTTTCTATTTATACAACGTATATACGTATCAGCTAAATAAAAGGTCTGGGTGTGAAGTGGTTTGTCAGAATTAATATAATCGTAAAATTCGTTTGATGCCAGGGTATCAACGGCATCCTCTATAGTAAGGCTACTGTCAGCCTTCATCATATCTATAAGCTGATGCACATTCTCCACGATCAGCTCTGGCATTTTATTTATGGCAGTTTCAATTCTAACTGGGTCAGTGTAGGTGCCAGAAAAGATAATGTCATAAGGTCTGCTTTCAAAGCCATCCCAATCAATTTTCTCATGGGCGAAGGCCAGCTCGCCAGTCATTGGTGTAACCAGAACCTTTTTAATATGAGGATAGTACCTTTCTATATAGTCTTTGTGCTTGGAATCAAGGCAAACAACGTTGAAGTTACTTAGCTTTTGCTTTAGGGAGTCATGGTGATAGAGGGGATGATCTAAAATTACATCATAAAAAGGCGCCTGAACATGGTCTAAAAAATAGGAATCATCATCCATCAAGGCACGAGACAGGTCAGAATTGAAATCTATAAGGGCATCATATTTTTTGCCAATGTAGTTTTCCAAATCATCAAGCTTGTCCTCATCAACCTTGAAGTATTCAACCTCGTGTCCGGCCTTTAATAATGCGTCACCCAAAGAATCCCCAAAATAAAGATAAGAATTGTAGCATACGGTTTTCATTTCGAATATTAGAAATTTCATATTGCCTCCCCAAAACCCTAAGAGGTTACTATTCACAGTAACTCCATCTTAATTCATAATGGAAGTCTTTCAGACTTCTTTCCCAGTGCTAAAGCACTTAACATTATTCATTAAGATGGAGTCACTTATTCAAGTAAATAAAATATAAAAAAGAATTCTTTGCCAAATAAATTTGGCCAGAATTATTTTTTCTATTTTATTACTGTGAATAGTAACTTTTAACCAAATTTTAACATACTTTTTACTCACTATGATATACTTTGTATTATAAGAACAGGGGGAGCCTATGATTAAAGCTGCTGCGTACAATTGTGAACCACTACAAAATCCGTTCATATTTGATGAAGTTTACGACATGATTAGTCCGCAACGACGTGAGCATGTTGATGAGGCAAAGACTCTCAAGGGAAAGTGCGAGCGCCTGGGGGCTGCACATCTTCTGGAAAAATTACTGTGGGAAAACCACATCCAAAGGCCCTACGTTTATTCAACCACTTCACAGGGCAAGCCAATTTTTATACAACCGAAGAATGTGGATTTCAGTATTAGCCATGCTGATTTTTTTGCTGTGGCTGCAATTTCTGATAAGCCCGTGGGAATTGATGTGGAGCGCATCAGGCCTTATGACAAGGATTTGGTGAAGCGCTTCTTTACCAAGTATGATTTGGAATACTTGGAGTCCATGAAGAAGACTGAGGTAAACAAGAAATTCACCGAGGTCTGGACCTTTAAGGAGGCCACCTGCAAAATGATGGACAGACCTTTGATGCAGGTGCTTCAGTGGATAGATTACAGTGAGTACTGCGACTGTGAGAAGGGCAACACCGAATGGACTAAGCAGGGCTTTGAGTTCAGAGATTTTTATATTACCCTGTGCTATGAGGATAAGAGACAGCCAATACAGATGGGGCTGTATAATCCTTATGATGGGAAATATTATTAACACCTCATCCGCCCCTCCGGGGCACCTTCCATTCGCCATGGTGGCAGATAATGCTAAAGCATTATCTCTTCCCCTCAAGGGGAAGGCTAAGGTGAAGTTAAATGTTAAATCTAAATTATTCAATTTTTGGTTGACATATTATATGAGTGTGCTATTATTTTAAATAGTTTCATACTTCACAGTAGTGAAGTGATAAAGGAGTTTATTATATGGAATCTACAAAAGTTCTTTCAATATTAGTTGAAAACACACCAGGTCTTACAAGCCGTATTTCTGGCTTATTTTCAAGAAGAGGTTACAACATTGACAGCTTTTCATCAGGTGTTACAGCTGACCCTAGATATACCAGAATCACTATCGTTACACATGGTGATGAGATGGTCTTGGAGCAGATTGAAAAGCAGGTTTCTAAGCTTACCGATGTTGTGGACTTAAAGGTTCTTGAGCATGGACAGTCTATTAAGAGAGAGCTTATGCTTGTTAAGATTTCAGCTAGAAGTACAGACAGACAGGATGTACTCACAATAGTTGAGATTTTCCATGGCAAGGTTGTAGATGTTACTCATGATTCAATGATTCTTGAGGTAACAGGAAACCAGGATAAGCTGGAAGCATTTTTGGATATGCTTGCGGATTACGATATTTTAGAGCTAGCAAGGACGGGTGTTACAGGTTTGACACGTGGAAGCGATGATGTCGTAATTTTATAATAAAGTAAAAGTAGGAGGATAAAAGAATGTCACAGGAAGCAAAGATCTATTATCAGGAAGATTGCAATCTTTCATTATTGAAAGGTAAGACAATAGCTATTATTGGTTACGGTAGCCAGGGTCACGCACACGCACTTAACCTTAAGGAGAGTGGATGCGATGTCATTATCGGTCTTTATGAAGGCTCAAAGTCATGGGACAAGGCTGTTGCTCAGGGTTTTGAAGTATTTACCGCATCAGAGGCAGCAAAGCAGGCTGATATTATCATG
>JAEEGL017383420.1_pt1 | contig 21376 bp, 18 predicted proteins | sample 9134231 | NCBI WGS metagenome assembly JAEEGL01 (sample SAMN16246548, study PRJNA631951) | gut metagenome | biome: gut microbiome; feature: rumen; material: fiber-attached | host: Bos | place: Iran: Karaj | collected 2018-10
CGATGCCGCGATGATGTACCTGAAAATGTTAGATAGATTCTTCCTTGAGATGGATAGAAATCGTGACATCATCACACATTGCAGAAACTCTGATGAGGCGCGTGATATAGCACAAAGCGGGAAAATTGCGGCTTTTCTTTCGGTTGAAGGTGCGGAACAACTTGGCTGCAGCACAGAAGGTTTAGAGAAAGCGGCAGACATAGGCGTAAAAGCGGTGAATCTTACATGGAATCATGCTAACCAGCTTTCAGGCTCCAATTTGGAAGATACACAAATAGGCCTTTCACAGGATGGAATCGGATTTTTGAAACGTTGTAATGCGCTTGGTGTTCTTGTGGATGTTTCTCACCTTTCCGACGCTGGATTCTGGGATGTGGTAAAATACTCGAATGGACCTTTCATTGCCAGCCATTCAAATCTAAGATCATTGTGCCCGCACCCTCGGAATCTAACTGACGAGATGTTCCAAGCATTATGTGATCACGGTGGCGTTGCTGGGGTGAACTTTTGCCCAGAGTTTCTGGGAGAAGATGCGGGTATGGAAGATATTGTACGCCATATAGAACATTTTCTTGATTTGGGCGGCGAAAAGCATTTGGGAATTGGTGCCGATTTAGATGGTATCGGACATACACCGCATTGTATCCATGGGATTCAGGACACTGGGAACCTCTATTTGCGTTTATTGGAGTTGGGATATAACGAAACGCTCCTGCGAGATCTGTTTTTTGAGAATTTCATGCGCGTATTTGAATGACTGGAGGTCAGTATGCACTATATCAGCACGAGAAACAGAAATACACATTATAATGCTGCAGAAGTTATTTGCAGAGGACTATCCCGAGAGGGTGGACTCTTTGTCCCCGACAAGATTCCCGTTTTTCATGAAAGCGACTTTCATGCTATGTGCAGGATGGATTACCGTGGACGAGCTGCGAAAATATTAGAATTGTTTCTAACAGATTTTACAACGGATGAGATTGAATCCGCTGTCGCTTCGGCTTATAGCGTAAACTTTGATTCACGGGAAATCACTCCCATCCATGAGATAATGGATGGCGTCTGGTTTCTCGAACTGTGGCACGGTCCAACCTGCGCCTTCAAGGACATAGCATTACAAATTCTTCCGCATCTTTTGACAAAGTCAATGGAAAAAACCTGTGAGAATCGTAATGTTTGTATTCTTGTTGCCACATCCGGAGATACTGGAAAGGCTGCTCTAGAGGGGTTCCGGGATGTGCCTCATACAAAGATCTTAGTGTTCTATCCTAAAGACGGCGTATCTGACATTCAGCAATTACAGATGCAAACCCAGTTCGGAGAAAACGTAGCAGTATGCAGTGTAACGGGAAACTTTGACGATGCTCAGTCTGGCGTTAAAGGAATATTCAGCGATTTATACTTACGGCAGGAGTTGGATAAGAATGATTGGTTTCTGTCCTCAGCGAACTCTATAAACTGGGGAAGGCTTCTTCCGCAGATTGTGTATTACTTCTCTGCTTACTGTGACATTCTGAACAGTGGAGCTGTTCATTTAGGCGTTCCGATCCATTTTTGTGTTCCAACGGGCAATTTTGGAGATATCTTAGCTGGTTTCTATGCAAAGAGTATGGGGCTTCCTATTGGAAAGCTCATTTGCGCATCGAATCAGAACGATGTGCTGACTGAGTTTCTTTCCACTGGTCGTTATGACAGGCGTCGTCCGTTCTACACCACGATTTCTCCGTCTATGGACATTTTAGTATCCAGTAATTTAGAACGGCTGCTCTTCCATATCACTTCCGGTAACACGGAAAAGGTATGTGATTATATGGAATCTCTGGCCAAGACCGGTGCATATAAGATTAGTCCGCGGCATCTCGCCAACATACACAGCATCTTTTCATGTGGGAGTTGTAGTGATGAACAAACAAAAGAGGGCATCGGTGAGGTGTGGAGGAACTTTGGTTACTTAATGGATACACATACCGCTGTCGCGTACAAGGTTTTGCAGGATTACCGTGTCAGAACGAGAGATCAAACACCATGTGTCGTTGTTTCAACTGCTAGCCCTTATAAATTTACAGCTGCTGTTTTGGATGCTATAGGTGTTCCAGTGGAGGGAAATGGCCTGGATCTCATAGAAAGACTGGAAGATGAGACAGGTATAGTCGCACCAGAACCATTACGAGTTTTACGCAGCCGCAAAATCCGCTTTACAGACAACACAGAAAAAGAGAATATGTCCAAAGTTGTTAAGTCTTTCTTAATTCAGACGTTGTAGGATCCGTTTATATTCGATTCATTTTTCTTTTTCAATTGTTTCTAATGTTTTCCTCTGTGAAACAATTGCGTATTGACTTAATCACCTTAAATGTTTTATCTCTAGCAAGAAGACCACTGTTTTTCCCTAACTGCTTACTCTTTTCGTATATTTCATGCAGAAAATTTTCTTTCTTCTTCGCGTTGAACAAAATTCTCCCTGGAGGACGAGGATTATTCATAGAAAGGGGACCTGGACTGTTGCTTTACGCCATTGGAGACCTACATCTCTCGCTGGAAACGAACAAGTCCATGGAAGTATTCGGCGGTGCATGGGATGGATATATAGATAAGATAAGAAACGGGTTTTCTGGTCTTGGCCCCAACGATATTTGCGTTATTTGCGGCGATCTCTCGTGGGCAATGGATCTTGATAGCGCAGCGAAAGACTTTCATTTTCTGGACAGTCTTCCAGGCAGGAAAATCGTATTGAAAGGAAATCATGATTACTGGTGGTCTACAGCGACGAAACTCCAGAGTTTTTTTGACCGGGAAGGAATAAATACGATCCATATACTTCATAACAACTGTTATTTCTATAATGAATATGCAATCTGTGGTACGCGTGGCTGGTTCTTCGATCAAGATACAGGGACAGATCAAGATAGGAAGATACTGAATCGGGAGCTGCACCGCTTGGAGACCTCACTTCAATGTGCCGGAGACAGGAAAAAAATATGCTTTCTTCATTATCCACCACGTTATCACGTTTATGTGTGCCAAGAGATTGTTTCTCTCATGTCAAAGTACGGCGTTACAGATTGCTGTTATGGTCATATCCATGGATTCGCTAAAAGATTCGTCGTGGAAGGTAATGTAGAGCAGATTCACTATCGAAATGTTGCAGCCGATAATGTGAACTTTAAGCCAGTTCCGCTTCTGTAGGGAAACGAAAAAGGTGGCAGAGTAGGGAAGTGCGCGTCAAGTGCTGCTGGGCCGGGGAGTTGTCCGGTAGACGAAGTTACGAGTAACGCGGTGCGCTTCCCGCATCCCGCTGCTGCATACCGGGGATTAATCCTCCTCTATGCAGCTAATTTCGAGAGGAGGTATCATTATGTCGATTTTAGAAAAGAAATGGATCTCACCGTTTTCCCCAGCATATTGGCATAGTTGTATCAATGAATTCTCCTCGCTACGTTCTCTTTGCGTCGCGGCATTAATGATAGCTTTGCACGTTGTTCTGGGCTTCATCAATATCCCTGTAGGAGAAAACCTACGTGTGAAGTTTGTTTATCTATCGGATACAATCTGTATGCTTTTATGCGGCCCTCTGTTAGGGATTCCTGCAGCTATTGCCTCAGATATTCTTGCATTTGTAGTAAACCCAACAGGCGCCTTTTTCCCGGGTTATACACTTTCATGTGTAGTAGAATTTATAATCTGTGGTTTAATTCTTTACTGTCGACCCTTAACAGTACTTCGACTGTTTCTTTCAAGGATGCTTGTGAATCTAATCAGCCATGTTCTATTAGGCAGTCTCTGGAGTGCTATCTTGATGGGAAAAGCATACCTCTATTATGCCGGGAAATCTATCGTGAAGAACCTTGTCCTGCTTCCATTTGAAGTGATGCTTCTTTGTCTGCTGTTTAGTCTTCTCCTTCCGGTACTAACAAGTCTTAGACTGATTCCACCACAGAGACATTTATTCATTTTCCGAGCGAAAGAGGAGAGGGAACCATGAGTTATGAGTCAACTCTGGCATATATACACAGCGAAAGTTGGCAGAAACATAAAAATGGACTAAATCGCATTCGGTCTCTGCTTCAGAAACTAGGAGACCCACAGAAAAGACTTCGTTTTGTCCATGTTGCTGGAACCAACGGAAAGGGAAGTACCTGCGCAATGCTCGACTCAATACTCCGGGAAGCAGGCTACCGTACCGGCCTTTTTACATCACCGTATCTTCGCCGATTCAACGAACGGATGCGCGTGAACGGAGAAGAAATATCTGACTTCGAACTGGAGCGAATAACAAATACAGTACGTCCCGTTGCTGAAGCACTAGAAGAGACACCAAGCGAATTTGAGCTCATCACTGCTATCGCATTGATATGGTTTTTACAGAAGAAATGTGATATCGTCGTTTTAGAGGTTGGTCTAGGAGGGGAATTTGATTCTACAAATGTCATTGATCCGCCTGAATGTGCTGTAATTACAGCAATAGGGTTGGATCATACCGCAATGCTTGGGAACACGATACCAGAAATCGCTGAAGCTAAAGCCGGTATCATAAAATCCGGAAGTTATGTTGTCTCCGGAACAGGAAGTAACGACGCGGAGAAAGTGATATGTAGAATCGCAAAAGAAAAAAACGTGACATATGCTCCTGTGAACTACAATGAAATTCGCATTAACCACATGGATGAGAACGGGACTGTTTTTGATTTTAAAGACCTTTTTGGAATTTCGATACCGCTTGTAGGAGATTATCAGCCTAGAAACGCTGCGGTTGCCATAGAAGCAATCTATGCACTTAGAGACAGAGGATACACTATTTCTGACACGTCGATACTGGAGGGATTAGCTTCAGTGTCCTGGCCAGGCAGATTTGAGATTCTCTCCCGGCATCCGCTCTTTATATTGGACGGTGCCCATAATCCACACGGAATCACAGCAACGACCGAGAGCCTGATGAAGTGTTTTCCTGGACGGCGATTCATTTTCTTGATATCTGTAATGCGCGATAAAAATGCAAAAGAGATGATTAAGATCCTTGTTCCCCTGGCAGAACGCTTTTTCACGATTCGGCCAGAATACGACAGGGCTTTGAACGAAGAGGAGCTCGCGGAAATGATTCGTGAAGAAAACGGATCTGTTGAAGCATGTTCAACCGTGAAGGAAGGCGTTCGTCGTGCGATTATCACTGCGGGATCCGACGGCGCAATCTGTGCACTGGGATCATTGTATGTTTCAGCCGCCATTCGAGAGGCAGTAGAACAGTATTGAAGTGAAAAAGGAAGCGTCCACTCTCCGCAATTTGGAAAGTGGACGCTATTATCATATTAGTTTACTTAAGCACTTCATCAACCCAGTATTGGGGACGGTCCCGGACTTCTTCAATAATACGGCCGATATATGCGCCCAAAACACCTAACCCAATGAGAACGAGGCCGCCGATAAGCAGAAGAAGGATGGTAATGAATTTCCAGTTCCAGAAAGGATAGCCCAAGCAGACAGTAACAATAGAGAAGATCAAAAAAAGGAAAGAAGTCACACAAAGGAAAACTCCGGTAATGCCAATAAAGCGCAACGGTTCTGTGCTCATCCCTGTGATACCATCTATAGCCAGGCGAAACATTTTCTTCAAAGTATATTTACTCTTTCCGAGTTTTCGTTCTTCTCGTGCATAATTGACATATTCCACAGTACGTCCCAAATTGAGGCATGATCCCCTAAGGAACAATGGACGGTCGTGTATCTGCGATAGGCGATCCATGGCGATACGGTCCAGGAGGCGGAAGTCTGCGTGATTATAGATAATTCGACATCCAAATGCTTCCAAAAGACGATAATACGCCTGCGCAGTGACACGCTTAAAAATGGAATCTTTTTTCCGATCTGTTCGTACGCCACATACAACGCCGGCACCGGAGTTGAACCTGTCCACCATCTCAATAATGGCAAGTGGATCATCCTGCAGATCGGCATCGATAGTGACAGCAGCATCAGCCCATGTCCTTGCTTCCATGAGGCCTGCGTAGACGGCATTCTGATGACCGGCATTGTCTGCGAAGCGCAGTCCGCAGTAAACATTATCAGAATCATGAAGCGTGCGGATAATCTCCCAGGTCTTGTCTATAGAGCCGTCATCCACAAATAGTATTCTGCTATCGGGAAGAACTTTTCCTGCTGCGACTAGATTGAAAAGGATATCGTGGAGAACATTAGCGGTATTGGGAAGTGCCTCCTCTTCATTATAACAAGGTACGATAATACATAAAACACCAGCCATTGATATGCTCCTTTTCGCTTAGTTATTTCAGTATATCCAAATGAACTGCAGTTTGCAACTATTACGTTGTACGAAAGGTGGAAATCCTCTTCAGTGCATTGAAATCCTTTTCTTTGAGGGGTAAAATACATTTATAGGAGGGATGCGTGTTGGTGAACCTCGTTCTAGTTGAGCCTGAGATTCCTATGAATACCGGCAACATTGCAAGAACGTGTGCTGCAACTAGAAGCAGACTGCATTTGGTTCGACCGTTGGGGTTTGATATTTCAGATCGTGCTGTAAAGCGAGCAGGTTTGGACTATTGGTCCATGGTTGATATCACTGTTTATGACAGTCTTCAGTTATTTTTGGAACAAACAAAAGAAGAAGAGTATTGGCTCGCCACAACAAAGGCACCGAGATCATATGATAATGTCAAATACAATGACGGTTGTTGGATCATTTTCGGAAAAGAAACCTCTGGTCTTCCGGAATGGCTTCGTATGAATTATTCGGATCGTTGTGTCCGACTTCCCATGAGACCAGATGCCAGAAGTCTCAATCTCGCTAATTCTGTAGCCGTCTTTTGCTATGAGGCACTTCGCCAGCAAGGATTTCCCGGCCTTTTGCAAGAAGGTAATATGAAGGAACAGAGTTGAGCCATTAATAATGTTTTCTGTTTCACTAATGTTGTAATTTTAAGCATATGCTTACTTATCTGTTGACTTTTACATTAAAATCGTGTATATTTTTCTGGCATGATCAATATTACATATGGTTTTTATTATAGGAGGTATAAATATGAATTATAACAAAAAAACCATTTACGACGTTGACGTAAAGGGGAAAAAAGTCCTTCTTCGCTGTGATTTCAATGTGCCGCAGAACAAAGATACCGGCGAGATCACCAGTGATAAGCGGATTGTTGCTGCTTTGCCGACCATCAAATACTTACTAGAAAACGGCGCTGCCGTAATTGCCTGCTCCCATTTGGGGAAACCCGCGGCCACTTTTGAAAGTTACGTAAAAAAACAGGTCGAAAAAGGCAAAAACGAAGCAGATATCACACGAGCCTCTTGGGAAAAGTCGTTGAAAAAGCTTACGTTGGCTCCTGTTGCCAAGCGTCTAAGTGTACTTCTGGGCCAGGATGTCATTTTTGCTACAGATACTGTAGGTGAAGATGCCGCAGCTAAAGCTGCCGCGCTAGAGCCTGGCCAGATTATGTTGTTGGAAAACCTTCGGTTTGAGAAGGGCGAGACCAAGAACGATCCAGTTTTCGCTAAAAAACTTGCTGATTTGGCTGAACTCTATGTATCGGATGCTTTTGGAACAGTACATCGTGCTCATGCATCTACTGCCGGTGTCGCGGCTTTTCTGCCTGCAGTCAGCGGCCTGCTTGTGGCAAAAGAACTTTCCATCATGGGTCAGGCTCTTGACAACCCCAAACGGCCTTTCGTGGCCGTGCTTGGTGGAGCAAAGGTATCTGATAAAATTAACGTCATAAACAATCTCCTTGAGAAGGCAGATACTATTATCATTGGCGGCGGTATGGCATATACTTTTAAAAAGGCTCAGGGCTTTGAGATTGGAAAATCTCTTCTTGAGGCTGACCGTATCGATTATGCAAAAGATATGATTGCAAAGGCCGAGGCTAAGGGTGTGAAATTCCTTCTTCCAGTAGATAACCTTGCCGCCTCAGAATTCTCTGCCGATGCGGAACCGATTCTCGTAGAAGGTAATATTCCTGCCGAACTTATGGGCATGGATATAGGCCCGAAGACAGTTGATTTGTTTTCTGCCGCTGTCTGCGGGGCTGGCACCATTGTATGGAACGGTCCCATGGGAGTGTTCGAATTTGATAAGTTCGCAGGCGGTACAAAGGCAATGGCGAAGGCGCTCGCCGACAGCGGAGCAATTACTATTGTAGGCGGCGGTGACTCCGCTGCAGCAGTAGAAAAGCTTGGCTTTGCAGATAGGATTACACATATCTCCACTGGTGGCGGAGCTTCTCTTGAGTTCCTTGAGGGAAAGGAACTTCCCGGTGTTGCCTGTCTTCTAGACAAGTAAGTGCAACGATTAATCTATTTAAATAGGAGAATAATTATATGAACAGAAAGTATCGCAAGACAATCATCGCCGGTAACTGGAAGATGAATATGGTCGCTTCTCAAGTTAAGCATTTCGCCGAAGAGCTCAAAACACTATCACCACGCGCAAAGTGGTGTGAGACCGTTGTATGTGTACCATTTGTGAATATTCCAGCCGCATTGAAGGCATTCAAGGATTCCCGTGTCGCGGTCGGCGCTGAGAATATCAACGAGAATGAAAAGGGGGCCTATACGGGAGAAATCTCCGCGAACATGCTTGCAGATCTAGGAGTCAAGTATGTCATCATTGGCCATTCTGAACGCCGTCAGTATTACGGCGAAAGTGATATCACTGTCAATAAAAAAGTACATTCTGCTCTGAAGGCAGGCCTTTATCCGATCGTTTGTGTGGGAGAATCTCTTGAGCAACGGGAACTTGGAGTTACCCTTGAGCTCATTACTCTCCAGGTCCGTACCGCTCTCGCCGGAATTCCCGCTGAAAAGATGCGCAGGATTGTGATTGCTTATGAGCCCATCTGGGCTATCGGTACCGGAAAGACCGCGACTGCCGAACAGGCGAATGAAGTATGCAACGCAATCCGAACTGTGATTCGCAAGAACTATGGCGCCAGAATCGCCCGTGCGGTCACGATTCAGTATGGCGGTTCCATGAACGAAGGGAACGCGAGAGAATTGCTTGCACAGCCCGATATTGACGGCGGACTCATCGGTGGCGCTTCTCTCATTCCGGAGAAGTTCGCCAAAATCATAGCGGCGGCTAATCAGGATGTCATATAAACGGAACATTGCGGGACGAATGCTTTGCGTTCGTCCCGCACAAAGAGTTAAGGAGAAACAATGAAGAAGCCAACGACGTTAATTATTATGGATGGATTCGGACTTGCCCCTGATGGTCCGGAGAATGCCATTTTTACAGCCGAAACCCCAGTGCTTGACAAACTCTTTGCGAACTGCCCAAACACATATCTCCAAGCCTCCGGGGAGGATGTCGGACTCCCAGCCGGACAGATGGGAAACAGCGAAGTGGGGCATACAAACATTGGCGCAGGTCGTATCGTATTCCAAGAACTACCAAAGATATCCAGAGCGATACGAATTGGTTCGTTTTTTAATAATACTGCCTATAATGATGCGATTGACACAGCTCTGGCTTCTGGTGGCGCTCTACACCTCATGGGACTCATGTCCAGTGGCGGCGTTCACAGTCATAACACCCATACGTGGGCATTTCTGGAGCTCGCGAAACGCAAAGGCCTTAAAAGGGTATACTTGCATTGCTTTATGGACGGTCGCGACGTGCCTCCAAAATCCGGCGCTGGATTTATTGTGGAAGCAAAAAGAAAGTGTGATGAGATTGGCGTCGGCTCTATTGCGACAATCATGGGCCGTTTCTATGCCATGGATCGTGATAATAGATGGGAACGCGTAGAGCAAGCTTATAACGCCATCGTCTTCGGTGAAGGAATTCAAAATCGCGATGTGCTTTCTGTCATGCCCAATTCTTATGATTTGGGTATTACGGATGAGTTTGTAAAACCCACGGTTGTAGATCCAAATGGTATGGTTCGACCTGGAGATTCGATCATTTTCACGAATTTCCGCCCCGACCGTGCCAGGGAGATTACTCGTTCTTTTGTTGATCCCGAATTCAAAGGATTTGAGCGAAAACAAGGTTTCTTCCCTGTACATTATGTATGCACTACCCAATATGATGCTACAATGCCGAATGTTACTGTAGCATATCCGCCTGAGAAGCTGGAGAACACCTTTGGTGAGATTCTTTCCAAGTCCGGAAGGACCCAACTGCGTATTGCCGAAACTGAAAAGTACGCACACGTTACCTTCTTCTTTAATGGTGGTGTAGAAACCATTTACGAAGGAGAGGATAGGGTGTTAATTCCGTCGCCCAAAGAATATCCCACTTATGATTTGATTCCCGGCATGAGCGCAAGGAAGGTTGCTGAAGAGGCCTGCGCACGAATTCGGAGCGGTAAATATGACGTGGTCATTCTAAACTTTGCAAACTGCGATATGGTAGGGCATACCGGTGTATTTGAAGCTGCGGTAAACGCCGTTGAGACTGTGGATACCTGCGTTGGAATGGTAGATGACGCAACTCGCGAGATGGGAGGTATCACCCTCATTACTGCTGATCACGGCAACGCTGACCACATGATAGAGCCCGATGGTTCTCCGAATACTGCTCATTCTACGAATCCTGTTCCATTTATCATAAACGGTGCGAATGTGAGACTTCATCCCGGCAGACTAGCCGACATCACCCCCACGATGCTAGAACTCATGGGGATACAACAGCCCGTCGAGATGACCGGCGAATCGTTAATCGAGAAGTAATAAGATATGCCCCGGTCCTTTTGGGCCGGGGCGATCCTATTCTTTATTTACACAATCTAAGGAGCGTGGTAAAATATTAAATAATCTCACTGGTTAATCGTTAGGGAAGGAGTAAGACATGAGCAGAGCAGATGATATTTTTATTGCCAACTGTGAAGATATTCTGAAACACGGTGTATGGGACACAAATCTAAATGTTCGTCCTCACTGGGAAGACGGGACACCTGCACATACTGTAAAACGCTTTGGTATTATAAACCGCTATGATCTATCTGAGGAGTTTCCAGTGCTTACAATCCGCAGAACCTTCTGGAAATCCGCTGTCGATGAGATGCTATGGATCTGGCAGCAGAAATCTAATAACATCCATGATCTAAAGCCGCACATTTGGGATAGTTGGGCTGATGAAACCGGATCTATAGGAAAAGCCTACGGTTATCAGCTTAGACAAAAACATATTTATCCAGAGGGCGAATTCGACCAGGTGGATCGTGTACTTTATCAACTTAAGAATGATCCCGCGAGCAGACGGATACTGACAAATCTTTATAACTTTCAGGATCTTCATGAGATGCACCTTTATCCATGTGCATACAGCATGACTTTTAATGTTAGCGGGAATAAGCTTAATGCGATTCTGAACCAACGTTCCCAGGATATGCTTGCCGCAAACAGTTATAACGTGGTACAGTACTCGGTTTTACTCATGATGTTTGCACAAGTATCCGGTCTTGAAGCTGGTGAGCTTGTACATGTTATTGCAGATGCACACATTTATGACCGACATATACCACTAGTAGAAAAGATTCTAAACAATCCCCGTCATCCCGCTCCGACGTTTTGGATGGATCCAGATATCAAGGATTTCTATGCCTTCACACGAGACAGCTTCAGAGTGGACAATTACATTTATGAGCCTTTTGAAGCAAAAATCCCGGTTGCGATTTAAGGAGGTACCATGAATCTGATTGTTGCTGTAACGAATGATTGGGGCATTGGTTTCAAAGGGAAGTTATTATGCAGCCTTAAGGAAGATATGCGATATTTCCGTCGTAAGACTATGGGTAAAATCGTCCTTATGGGGCAAAAGACCCTTGAATCTTTTCCCGGCGGAAGGCCTCTAAAGGATCGTTTGAATCTAGTATTATCTGACGAGCCTAATTATGTTGTTCCAGGTGCTGAAGTATTTCATACTCCAACTGATATATTACGGGCCGCAGCAGAATTTCCTCCAGATGATGTTTTTGTTATAGGCGGCGCTAGCATCTATGAACTCTTTCTGCCTTGGTGTCGTTATGCCTATATCACCAAATTGGGCGTTCTTCTGGAAGCTGACAAGTTTTTCCCAAACCTTGACAAAATGAGTAACTGGCGGCTTGAATTGAAAGGGGAATGGATGGAAAGCGGGGGAGTTCCATACTGTTTTACCCGTTATGAGAATCTAAATCCACGTTCTCTGCCGCTATGATCGTACTTATCATATTAATTATCCTTACGGGCTTATATTTGTTTATAATCGCTCCTGGATATAAACCCAGGGAAAAAGGTGCAGAGTTTTTGGGGCTGAATTACGCCCACAGAGGGCTCCATACGCGAAATGGGTCCGTTCCAGAAAACTCTATTACTGCGTTTCTCCTGGCCGCTGAAAAGGGATACGCGGCAGAGTTAGATATCCGGCTCACAGCCGACGCTGTGCCCGTCGTATTTCATGACGGTGCTCTGTTACGTATGACGGGAGACCGTCGGAACATCGCAGATATCATGTTTGATAGTCTGTCCGAACTTAGGCTTCTGGATACCAATGAGTCAATTCCTTCTCTGCAAGATGTTCTATCTGCCGTGGAAGGCAGCGTACCGCTTCTAATAGAAATAAAATATGACCCCAAGTACAGGACCGTTTGTGAAAAGACCCTGGAGATCATGAGTTCGTATAATGGACCATGGTGTGTCGAAAGTTTTGATCCACGAGTACTAAAATGGTTCCGTCATCATGCGCCTGAGATATGGCGCGGACAACTTGTTGCGAACCGCAAGCGTATGAAGGGCCTAATTCCCAAACCGTTCCCGTTTCTTTTAGCGAATGTAGTGTTTAACTTTATTTCACGTCCCCACTTCATAGCGCAAGAAAAAGGCGGAACCTCCATTTCAGTAAGAATGTGCGAATTATTAGGAGCAGCTCCGTTCGTCTGGACAGTGGAAGATACAGACGATATAGGATGGTATGAATACCGTAACCTCTCAGTTATATTTCAATATTACTCGCCTCTACCAAGATTCCGTAAACATAAAGGGGAGCATTAATAACGTCCCCGGAGCTTTGCTCCGGGGGCGTATTATACTGCTCCATCATGCATTGGTACAATCATAATATCTTATTGGACCTATCAATTATTTAGTCTGTATCATCAACATGATCTTGTGAAAACGCTTCATTTTGCAAGAATCAAATTGCCAATTATGCATATAAAGTCTAATTATTTATAATTCCGCAAAAATACACTTGCAATATTGCAAGAAACAACATATAATGATGTAAAATCATTTGTCAGGAGACAGGACGGATATGAAACCGATTTCACAGACAGCAAAAGCTATTGCTCCCTCTGCGACACTAGCAATCTCCAATATGGCCAAGCAAATGCGTCTAGATGGGATTGATGTTATCAATTTTGGCGCGGGTGAACCAGATTTCGATACTCCGGAATATATAAAATCTGCAGCAGTTAATGCGCTCCGTCTAGGTGAAACTAAATATACTCCGGCATCCGGGACACCTCAGTTACGTTCTGCTATCTGCAAATGGCTGAAAAGAAAGCTTGATTTAGATTATTTACCCTCTCAGGTTGTAGTTACCAGTGGCGCAAAACATGCCATCTACATTGCACTGCAAACGATTCTCAATCCAGGGGATGAGGTGATACTTCCTTCACCTTACTGGGTGACATATGAAGAAGCAATCAAAATGTGCGGTGGAGTTCCCGTCATTTTAGAAACAAGAGAAGAAGACGGCTTCAAGCTGTCTCCTTGGCAGTTAGAAGCGGCAATCACTGAGCGTACAAAGTGCTTTATACTCACAAATCCATCAAATCCTACTGGTGTACTTTACAACAGGGAAGAATTGGATGTTCTAGCACAAATAATTGTTCGTAACGACATCTATGTTATTAGCGACGAAATCTACTGCGCTCTTGTCTATGAAGGAGAATATGTGAGTATCGCAACTCTTGGAAACGATATTCGAGAGCGTACGGTTCTTATTAATGGTGTTTCTAAAGAGTTTTCCATGACTGGTTGGCGGATCGGCTTTGCTGTTTCAAACCACGAAATTTCTCATGCTATGTCCAATTATCTAAGCCATTCTACCGGTTCTCCTTGTACAATAAGTCAAGCTGCAGCGGCAGAGGCTTATGCTGCTGACCGAATAGAAACCTATGAAATGAAGAAAGCCTTTGACGAGCGAAGACGTTATTTCCTGGATCGCGTAGATAAGATTAAGGGCGTTTCTTGCGTTCGACCATCCGGTGCCTTTTATGTTTTCATGAACATAAAAAGCGCAATTGGGACGGTTATCGACGGACAAGAATTACGCTCCAGCTCCGATTTCGCTTCCGCATTGTTGAAGTACGGATTAGTCGCAGTGGTTCCAGGAGAAGCGTTCGGATGTGATGGATATGTACGCTGGAGTTATGCTACTGGAATGGGCAACATTCGCAAGGGGTTGGATCGCCTGGAAGAATTTCTTCACAGACTTCATAGTTCAGCTGAAACGGAATAGCAAAACATCTTAATACATGGGATAGTTTTTTATAAACGTCTTATATCATCAGTTATTACAATAAATAGAAACACAGATCTTTCAACAGTATTGAAGGGACGGTATCAAAAAAGATGCCGTCCCTTCCGATTTGGATATTCGTTATTTGGATTTTACTCTGCGAGAATTTTATTGAGTCTTGCGAATCGAGGAAGCCCCATATCCTTTGGGATTTCCATCTCCCCCTGAATGAGGGGAAGGACATATGCAGCAAAATCCTTAGTTACGCCGTTCTTTTCGGCATTGATCCACTCAAGTGGTACTTTTTTCTCATAATTTGCAACGTCTGCCAGAGGAATGAGCTTAGTCTTACAGGTATATCCTCCATCTTCCTCAAGGCGCTCAAAGCCGACCATATAACCGCTTCCACCGTTTACGGCAGTTTCAACAGCAGTCTTGCCAGCAAGGAAAGATTCCTCTACATCACACTTTGAGGCCAGATGCGCACCGCAGCGCTGCAGGAGACTTAATTCGATGCCGCGCACCTTGGAACCAGTTTTCTCTTTGATTATATTTGCAAGACGTGCAGCGAGGCCGCCAAGCTGGGCGTGACCGAAACCGTCCGAGGAAGCGACCTTCGCTTCGGAAACGAAGGTACCGTCTGCATAGTGAATGCCCTCAGAGACAACAACGATGCATTTGCCTTCCCGATCATAGATAGAAGTAACGTCTACAAGGAACTTGTCCATGTCAAAGTCTACCTCGGGGAGATAAACCAAATCCGGGCCGCAACCGATAAGGCCTGCAAGAGCAGCAGAACCAGCGAGCCAGCCAGCGTGACGCCCCATAACTTCAATGACGGTAATCATGCCTGTATCGTACACACGCGCATCTTTATATACTTCTGCGCAGGAAGTGGCGATATACTTTGCAGCACTGCCAAAACCAGGGCAGTGGTCTGTTCCGAACAGATCGTTGTCGATAGTCTTTGGTACACCCATTACTCGACAGTCATAGCCGACCTTCTTCATATAGCGGCTGATTTTGTTACAGGTATCCATGGAGTCGTTACCGCCGTTGTAAAAGAAATAGCGAACATTGAACTTTTGGAATACCTCAAGGATGCGCCTGTAGTCTGTATCATCAATATCAGGATCCTTGATCTTGTAACGGCAGGAACCAAGTTCAGATGAGGGAGTATGAAGCAGAAGCTCCAGCTCCGCAGGATCCTCCTTCGACATATCGTATAGTTTCCCGGATAAGACGCCTTTGATACCGTTAGCCGCACCATATACTGCAGTAATAGAAGGAGAATCAAGAGCGGTTCGAATAACGCCATAAGCGCTGGCGTTGATGACCGAAGTGGGACCTCCGGACTGTCCGATGATGCAGGCACCTTTCAACTGTTCCATGTGGTAGAATTCCCTCCAATTCTAATTATCTTTCTATTGATTATTTTATCATGTAAATACTCAAATGTAAACCGTTAGCTATTGCAATCATCAGAAAATATGCTACAATATAAGTCGGTAAAAATCTTGTAATTTCATTACAAAGGAGATATGATCATGCCACTTGTAACTTCTAAGGAAATGTTCGCAAAAGCCTATGACGGTGGATACGCCATTGGTGCATTCAACGTCAACAACATGGAAATCATCCAGGGGATCACCGAAGCTGCTGCGGAGTTGAATGCGCCTCTCATCCTTCAGGTCTCCAAAGGTGCTCGTGCCTATGCGAACCGGACGTACCTCATGAAGCTTGTTGAGGCCGCAGTGATTGAGACCGGCCTCCCAATCTGCCTGCACTTGGATCACGGAGACAGTTATGATCTTTGCAAGGCCTGTGTGGATGACGGTTTCACATCCGTTATGATTGACCAGTCCTCAAAGCCCTTTGAAGAGAATATTGAAGTCACGAAGCAGGTCGTCGCTTATGCTCATGATCATGGCGCCGTCGTTGAGGCAGAGCTGGGCACTCTTTCCGGCATAGAAGATGAGATCAGCCATGCTGTTGGTTCTTACACTCGTCCCGAGGAAGTGGAAGAGTTTGTTTCCCGTACAGGAGTTGACTCACTTGCAATCGCGATTGGTACAAGTCATGGTGCATACAAGTTTAAGCCTGAACAATGCACGCGCAATGCAGACGGCGTACTCGTTCCGCCTCCTCTGCGCTTTGACATCTTGGAGGAAGTCTCCCGTCGTCTTCCCGGTTTTCCAATCGTTCTGCACGGTTCTTCTTCCGTGCCGCAGGAGTTTGTGAAGATCATCAATGAACACGGTGGAAATATGCCTAATGCTGTCGGCGTACCTGAAGACCAGCTCCGACATGCGGCAAAACTTTCGGTATGTAAGATCAATATCGATTCTGATCTGCGTCTTGCGATGACAGCTGGAATTCGTCAATACTTTGACGAACATCCTGAGCACTTTGATCCGCGTCAGTACCTGAAGCCTGCACGTGCTAACATCAAGGCCCTTGTGAAACATAAGATAGTTGATGTTCTCGGCTGTGACGGCAAAGCCTGATACGTTATAAAATGTTACGCGCGTTCGAAGCGATTGTTTCGGACGCGCGTTTTTTCTCGTGATGATTCTTATGAATCTTAATATTCTGACCATTCAGAAATTATTATCATGCATTGTTCGTTTATACGGTTAGATTCAACGCAATTGCCAGATGTTTGAAAACGTGTCCAAGTGTATCATGAATGACAATTCTGCAACGGTTGTCATACGGTGTAGGCTCTCTGTTTACGATGGCAATAGTATCTCCTTTGAAATAACGTACAAAGGATGCTGCGGGGTATACCGCGAGAGAGGTCCCGCCGATGACGAGAAGATCTGCTTGACTGATCTCCGTTATAGCGTTCTCGACCACATTGTCGTCTAGCATCTCACCATACATAGTAACAAGAGGACGAATCATGCCGCCACAACACTCACACTTTGGGATATTCGTTTTGGATGAAATCACATCAACGCGGGAAAAACGCTTTCCGCACACAACGCATGCATATCGGCTCGCCGAACCATGAAGCTCATACACACGGGTACTTCCGGCAATTTGATGGAGACCGTCAATATTCTGTGTAACGATGCTTACGCGACGATATGGAGATTCCAGTGCCGCCAGGACGCGGTGTGTCAAATTTGGTTCCACATTGTCCAAGAAGAAGTCGCGGAAAAAGCGATAGAACAGTTCCGGTTCATTCATAAGGCAGTCATGGCTAAGAATCTCTTCTGGTGGACGACCGTAATTCCGTGCAGTTTTATATATACCGTCTTTGCTGCGGTAATCCTTCAACCCACTCTCAGTCGAAACGCCGGCTCCACCGAAAAAGACCATGCGATTTGAAATCTCTATTGCGTGGACCAGTTTATCCAGTTCCTCCATCAATAATACGCTCCTTCTGATAACTATAGTTGTAAAATATCGCCGCAAACCAATAAGGTTTACGGCGATATGGCGGAGAAGCCGGGATTTGAACCCGGGCGGCGCTCAACACGCCCTACTCCCTTAGCAGGGGAGCCCCTTCGGCCTCTTGGGTACTTCTCCGTACAAGGCGAAAATCAATGATGATCTCCGCCCGAATTGGCGGAGAGAGTGGGATTCGAACCCACGGTGCGTTGCCGCACGACGGTTTTCAAGACCGCTCCGTTATGACCACTTCGGTATCTCTCCAGACCGACCCTCAAACGCATGTGTGATTATAACACAGCTGTTTTTTCTTGTCAACGGGGAAAGAAAGCAGTATAATGTGCAAAAATGATTCCTTGTAGTTCAGACGTGGAGCCTGATTATGACAACTCTCTACCTAATACGTCATGCCGAAGCGGAAGGAAACCGTTTCTTCCGTTCGCAGGGAACATATGACAGCTGTTTGACCGTTTTCGGCAGAACACAATTGAACTTTCTGGTCAATCGCTTTTCTACTGTCAAGTTCGATGCTGTGTATTCTAGCAATCTTTCCAGGGCTAATGAGTCTGCAAAAGCAATCGCAAACATTCATGCTATTCCGGTACAAATCGATTCTTCTTTTCAAGAGATCCACGTGGGCGTCTGGGAAGATCGTGTCTGGGGCAACATATACAGGGATTATCCGAAAGAAATCGAAATATACAATAAAGACCCATTACGATGGCACGTAGAAGCAGCAGAGCCTGTTCTGGAAGTTCAAAGAAGGATGCTCATGGCACTTCGCGATATGGAAACAAGATATCCTAACGGAACGATAGCAATCGTTTCCCATGGTGATGCCATGAGGATCCTTTTCACGTCTTTACTCAATTCAGACCCCCTATGTTGTCAAAATTGTCAAAAAGTATTACGTTTTGACAATACATCGGTTTCACATCTTACGGTTGAAAATGGCCGCATCTCCGTTCTTTCAATAAACGATACTACGCATCTGCCGCAAGAATATTCCAGTTATGCCCATCAAAAACGTTGGATTGAAGATGCAGATGGGAATCCCATCCGCCCGTGGATACGCCAATGGGATTCAGGCCGTGACACAACATTATTCGCGCGGCTATATCATGACGCATGGCGCTGTGCACACGGTGACGCGGCGTTTGATCCTTCGCCTTATCTTCATCGGGCGATTCGCGAGTCTCGCGATGATCCTAACTCCATTTTGGTGGAGATGATAGGAGACGTTCCCGCCGGTGTGATAGAACTTCAGAAAAGTTCCGAGAGCGATCCGCACGCATTCCATATCGCATTTTTTGCAATGGAAGAGAGGTATCGCGGAAAGGGGATATCCCCCGTTCTCATGGGGGAGGCTGTCTCTCAATGCCGCCGAATTGGGAAACACCGCATTCGACTCTGCGTGGCACCGAATAATTATCGTGCTCGTGGATACTATCGCCATTTTGGGTTCGTTCCTGTAGGGGAATTCCCCGGAGCACTTGGTCCTCTGGTCCTATTAGAACGGAGCGTATGAGATTCATTTCGGCACTGATGACGTGAAGGAGCAGAAGTACATGAAAAATATACTCGACTATGGTGCAGGAATCAAACTGAGTGCAAAAGAGAATCAGCGTGCCATCCAATTGGCTATTGACGAGACATCGTTATCGGGTGGCGGAACAGTCTTAATTCCTGCTGGAACGTACGTGACAGGCAGTCTTGAGCTCAAGTCCAATGTAACACTTCACCTTGACAATGGTGCGACACTTGCCGGGAGCCTCGATTGGCGTGATTATTGCTTCTCAGATACCGGATTTCCGTGGGTATCCATGAGCGGCATACCAGACGCTGGGCAAGATGCGAAAATGTGCGGATTTATCTGGGCGGAAAATGCGGAAAACATTTGCATCGAGGGCTCTGGAATCTTGGACGGACAGGGGGGGAATCATGCATTTCCGTGCAAAGACGATCCATTTCTGCGTCGTCCAATGCTTGTACTCTTTCTTCATTGTAAAAACATTCGAATCTATGATGTGACGATGAGAGAACCGGCTTTCTTCAATTTTTATGCTGTAAGAAGCCGCCGTGTATGGATTCGCGGTGTTTTCATTGATTCACTTAGAACGGAAAACGGAGACGGGCTGGATTTCGACGGAACAGAGGATGTCATGATCTCAGACTGCGATCTGGAAGCCGGAGACGATGCGATTTCTCTCAAAACAACGATGCCGGGATATCCGAACCGCAATTATGTAATCAGTAACTGCCGTCTATCATCCATATGGGCCGGATTCAGGATGGGAACAGAATCCACGTCGGACATGCATGATATCGTAATTTCAAACTGCGTGTTCGACAATTGCAATGACGGAATCAAGATTCAGGACTGTTCCAATGGTATTTATGATAATATCCGCATTTCCAACTGCGTGATGCGTAACGTGCATCGTCCGATTTTCATGACTGCAAGCAGTTATAGACTTTCCGTAAATGACAATTCCATCCGGCCGAAACTGGGCGGTATCCGAAATGTTGTCATCGACGGGATCACAGTAGAAATGAGTATAGGCGGCTCAGGGTATCAGAGAAACGAACTGGTTCTGTCCGGCACGATGAAAGACGCACTGGAGAACGTAACCATCAGAAACTGCAACTTTATACTGGACGGCGGCGGGTCTACCGTAGATGCCGAAAGAATGGACGTTCCAGAGTATCTGGACTATAGCTTCTTGTATGCAGATGTTTTTTCCATCAATGGAGTGCTACCCTGTGCCGGTCCTTTTCTTCGTCATATTCGTAATCTTAGAATCGAAAACAGTGATTTCACGCTTCGTTCTGCAGATGAACGCCCCATATTCTATGCAGAAGATGTACACGGAGTTTTTAAAGAAGTTCGGATCAGCGGTGTGTGCGGAGGGGCAGTGCTTGAAGTAGACAGTGAGATCCATTATGAAAAATGTTCAGATTCCGATAAATCATTCCTTGTGAAAGAGCCCGCCGGAGAAGCGCTGGAACTGCTTCGTAAATCACAAAGGGAAACGATCGATACTGATGCAAAGTTCTCCGCCTGGTCTGCAGAAGTGGATCTCGTTGAGAAGTGCTCTATGAAAAAACTTGTACCTATAAATCAGTGGAATCAAAACGGAATCTCTTGGAAATTAAAACTTTTCGGATGCAATGAAAAATGGATTCTGCTCTGTCTGTTCGGGAATATGTCTCTATATGTGAATGGGCGGAATGTTGGCTCGTGCCGTTTACCGAAGCTATATGAAAACATAATATGGCGAGCATTTGACATTGGATGCGAGTTGCACGATGGTGAGAACACCGTTGAAATTCGATGGGATGATCCCACTCAACACGGAGGAATCGATTGCCTCCTCCCATTTGGGGAATTCCGTCCGTATACAGCAGGACTCGTACGCGATGCAGTACTCGCTCATTAATACATGGAATCTTTGATGGAAAGGAAAGATAGTATGAAGATTACAGACGTAAAGTCCGCAATAGTAA
>JAEEGL016112959.1_pt1 | contig 21374 bp, 17 predicted proteins | sample 9134231 | NCBI WGS metagenome assembly JAEEGL01 (sample SAMN16246548, study PRJNA631951) | gut metagenome | biome: gut microbiome; feature: rumen; material: fiber-attached | host: Bos | place: Iran: Karaj | collected 2018-10
AGGCGCTTTTGCTCCCGCACCGGCCGCGGGCGGCAGTTCCGCTTCCGGCCCCGTCCGCCGCCGCAGGCCTGCTTTTTAATAATAGGCGAAAAACCTTTTTTTGTCAAGCCGGCCCGCCGCCCTCCTCCCCGGAAAAACCGCCGGTGCGGCTTTTTTCTGGCTATGGGGTGCAAAAACATGGATCTGCGTTTTGACAAATGGATCCGAACTCACGGATTCTTCACGATCACAAAAATACGGGCAAAGTCCGTTTCTGTTTTTTCAATTATATTAAGACCCGAAGATAAGACACACTTTTCAATCTTTTCGACCGAATCGGGATAAATCCGGATTTTTCTGCTGCCGTACTCAAGAACCGTGTTTTGACTCTTATCAACGGACAAAACGAACCGACCTTCCTGCGCAAGCAAATGAAAAATCTTATCAATTACACTTTTTTTGTTTTTGATATGCATAAACGTCAACGAAGAATATACTACATCAAAACTTCTGCCAAACGAATAATTCTCTATATCGCCAAGAAGAAGAGTGACATTGTCTAATCCCTGTAAATTGCTCTTTGCTCTCTGAATTGTTTTTGGCGATATATCGATTCCCAAAAATTCTTTACATTGCGGCGCAACCTTAAGGGCAAGACGACCCGTTCCAACTCCGATCTCGAGAACGGATTTAGTACCATCAAGCGCCAATGCATCTAAAAACGCCTTGCCATCCCATTTGTCCATATATTCCTTAAGCGGTTGCGGATCAAAAACAGGGTCGTTGTTATCATCAATCAAAGAGTCGTAATGCTTTATAACACTTTTTTTCATTACCATCACCTTTTGCCGTATTGACGGAAGCGATCAGCACACGTTTGATCTCTTCTGCCCGGGATAACAAAGAATCATAGTCATACTTAAAAATACCGGTGCGGTTCAGGAGAGAAAGCCAATAAATACTCTCGCCGGTTTCCTAAGGGAGATATGGAGTTCGGCGATAAAATCCATACGTTCACCTCCATATATACATTATAAAAAAGAGATTCAATAAAATCAATGCTTTGCGGAGCAAAGCTGCCGATTCTTTTCTCTCTTCACTGGAAAAAGTCGCCGTGGAGAACGGAGAGAAGAGTGAAGAGTGCAAAAAGAAAAAGCCGCTTACGCGACTTTTTCTTTTTCGTCTATGGGGTACGAAAAAGATGGATTTACGTTTTTGATAGATGGATTCGAACTCTCGTAAATGAAATGACTGAGGGGTCCTGCTTCAGAAGTAGAACAGCTCTTCAAACTTCTTATCCAGCGCGATGCAGATGATCAGCGCCAGCTTTGCCGTGGGGTTGAACTGTCCGGTTTCAATGGAACTGATGGTATTTCTGGATACGCCCACCAGCTTTGCCAGCTCTGCCTGGGACAGTCCCTTCTCTTTTCTTACCTGCGCAAGATGGTTGCGCAGAATGAGCCCGTCTTCCATCAGAGCACCCCCGTCAGCTGCAGGACCCATACGACAAGCATGGACAGCGCCAACACGCCCCAGAAGATGGTGATGATCAGCTCGTGCTTCTTCCGCAGACGCAGATACTTCACCAGAAACATCACAAAGGCCATGGAAAACAGCGCGAAGTCCGCTCCGCGGTTCACGTAGTGCAGCACGAAGCCGTTGACGGTATCCACCAGGATCAGCAGCACCACGCCGAGAATATACGCCGCCCACGCGCCGCTCCTCTGGGCCTCGCAATCCGGCAGATCCCTCTCCCTGCCTTCGTTCTGCGCTTTTGCCAGTATTTCTTCCCGATTCATTTCTTGGAACCTCCTTTTGCAAAGTTTACTTGGCACATCGTCAGTATAACACTGACAAGTAAACTTGTCAAGAGGTTTTTGCAAAGTTTTCTTTGCATTTTTCGTCAGACCGGATTCTGCCTGCCCGCATGGGTGGAATACGTCGAAAAAGGACTTGCTTTCGCAAGTCCTTTTCCTGGTGGAACCGAAGGGGCTCGTTCTCGCGCTCGACGCGCCCGTTCTCGCCCCTCTGAATAATCCGGCCAAAAGAAAAACCCGGCCTTTTCGACCGGGTTTTCTTTTGGTGGAACCGAAGGGGCTCGAACCCTCGACCTCCGCGTTGCGAACGCGGCGCTCTCCCAGCTGAGCTACGATCCCATATGGATTTCGGCGTCCTTTTTCGGACGACTTATGTATTTTATCAGATTCTCCCGCAAAAAGCAAGAGCCGCCGCGAAATATTTTTATACTGTCGGGATTCTCCGCTTGGGTCCATTGTATTACTGTCTGTATAATTTCTGAATTTGCGCCGATCCCGCTGTTTCGGATTGACACCGGCCGGTTTTGCGGTATAATAGACGTAGGCTCATCCTCTTCCCGGCGCCGTCCCGCGGGAAAGAGAGGCCCTCATCAAAAGATAAAGAACCATGAGGATAAAGGAGTTGACAGAAAATGTCAGAAGTCGTTTGCCTCGGCGAATTGATCGTCGACATGATCTCTTCCACCCGTGACGCCTCCATCGAAGCGTCCGAAAGCTTCTTCCCCACTCCGGGCGGCGCTCCCGCCAACGTGGCGGTGGGTCTGGTCCGGCAGGGAGTTTCCGCCTCCTACATCGGCAAGGTGGGCGAAGACGCATTCGGCCGTCTGATGTTCAACACCATGCTTTCCCAGGGCGTGGACGCCTCCGGCATCGCCTTCGACGCCGAGGCGCGCACCACCCTGAATTTCAACGCCCGCCGCGCCGACGGCGTGCGGGAATGCCTGTTCTACCGAAATCCCGGCGCCGACATGCGCCTTTCCCCCGACGACATCCGGGAGGAGCTTTTCCGGGACGCTCTGGTCTTCCATTTCGGTTCGGTGACGCTTTCCTCCGGAAACGGCTGCGCCGCCACCGACCGCGCCCTGGAATACGCAAAGGAGAACGGCCTTCTGATCTCCTACGATCCGAACCTGCGCCTCGGCCTGTGGAACGCGCCGGAGGAGGAGATCCGGGAAACCATCGCTTCCTATTTTGACAAGGCGGATTTCGTCAAGATCAGCGACGACGAAAGCGAATTCATCCTCGGCACCTCCGATCCGCGGGAGATCGCGAAAAAGCTCGTCGCGCGCGGAGTGAAGCTGGTCGCCGTGACCATGGGCAGCAAGGGCTGCTTCTGGAGCGACGGGACCCGGGAGGGCCGGATCGACGCCTTCAACGACGGCATCTTCATGGTGGACACCACCGGCGCGGGCGACAGCTTCGTAGCCTCCATGGTCGCGCATCTTGCCGCGCGGAAAAAGGCGGGCAAGCCCCTCGCCGCCGACGACGAATATGCCGCCGCCTGCGATTTCGCCAACCGCGCGGGCGCTCTGGCCACCACCCGGTTCGGCGCGATCCCCGCGCTTCCCACCCGGGAGGAAGTCCTTGCCACCTACAAAAAATAAGATCCGTCGGAGGAAAAACCGGCGCGCGCTTCTTTCCGAAGCGCGCGCCTTTTGTCTTTCTTTTGACGCTACCGGATCACCGAATAGACGAAAAGTCCCAGGCAGAAAAGGACAAAAAGGATCACGCCTGCGTTGAGATAGACGGTGGAAAACGCCTTGCCGCGGGCGATCGGCTCCGCAGCCGGGGCGAAGGTCACGCTCTTCCGGTAGACGATCAGGATCACCATGCCCGCGACGGCCAGCGAAAGGATCGTTATGCCGTAATAGGCCAGCGGCAGAAGCGATCCCAAACCGCCTTCGGTCAGGAAACGTTCCGCGTCCGCCGCATCCCGGAAATCCAGAGCCTCCAGATCGACGTTCTTCAGGATCCACGGTCCGACCACGCCGCCCATAAAATTGATCGAGGCATGCAGAAGCATCGTGTAGATCACGTTCCCGGTCTTGAGATAGACCCAGGCAAAGACGAAGCCGAGGCCGAAGGCGTAGAAAAACTGCGTGAAGTTGCCGTGGATCAGGCCGAACGCCGCGGCGGAAAAGAACGCCGCGGTCAGCTCGCCGTACCGGCGTGTGCGGTCGATCAGCATCTTCCGGCAGATCAGCTCCTCCATCACCGGCGCCACGATCATCGTGACGGGGATCGACCACAGAAGCGAGCTTTCGGAAAGGAGCTCCGAAACGGCCGGGACGATCGGGCTTTCCCGGAAAAGCGAAAGGATGCCCGTCACCGCGGTCCCGATGAGATTGCCCGCGTACATCACGAAAACCGACACGGTAAAGACGCCGAGCCAGTAATAGACGGGGATCTTTTTCTTTTCCGTCTTTTCGGCGGGCACCCGGGAAAAGAAGAGGAGCGCCAGCGGCAGGCCGATCAGGTAAAGTGGCAGCACGCTCAGGACCCACAGGAACCAGGGCTCTTCGGTGATCGCCGGCGCAACCGTCCTGAGGATCAGCTGCATCACGATCTGCACCGTCGAGGCCGCGCCGATGAAAAGAAGCAGCGCGAAGCCCAGCATCATGAAATCGCGTCTCGCCTTTTTCGTGTAATCGGGCTCCGGAAGCGGAGCGGGCGTTTCGAGGCGTTCGGGGGCGGGTCCTTCCATAGGGATCATCCTTTCTCTCGGGCGTCCGCGCCGCGGGGACGGCTTCGGACGCATCTTCGTTTTCCCGTCCTGCGTCCCCGGCGGGAAGCGTTCGGGGTAGTCTTGGGCTATTATAGCAAAAACCGCCCGGTTCTTCAACCGGGCGAAGGCGCATGCGCTTTCTTTTCCCTCGATTTCTCTTGACAAGAAGCGGGAAATGCGCTAAAATAGCTTCGCTATACGGAAAAACGAGCGTTTGAGGAACGTCAATTCCCGTCGTCCCCGCCAAAGAGAGCCGCTTCCCGGGTGAAAGAGCGGCGCGGTCAGGATGCGGAAAGAGCCGCGTTTCAAGCTTCCGGACGAAAATCCGGCGGGTCCGCCCCGTTACCGGCGGAATGCGAGAGGGCGCGCCGCGGCGCGCCAAATCGGGTGGTACCGCGAAGATGACCGACTTCGTCCCGAAAAGGGGCGGAGTTTATTTTTTCGCCTTTCTCCCCGGTCAAATCTATTCATTCGAGGTCATATTTATGGAAAAACTCGGTCTCAACCAGCTGCGGGAAATGTATCTTTCCTATTTTGAAAGCAAGGGGCATCTGCGTCTTCCCTCCTTCCCCCTGATCCCGCAGAACGACAAAAGCCTGCTTCTGATCGGCGCCGGCATGGCGCCTCTGAAGCCCTACTTCGCCGACAAGACTCTGGCTCCCCGCACGCGGGTGACCACCTGCCAGAAGTGCATCCGCACCCCGGATATCGAACGCGTCGGCAAAACCGCGCGCCACGGCACGTATTTCGAGATGCTCGGGAACTTCTCCTTCGGCGACTATTTCAAAACCGAAGCGATCCACTACGCCTGGGAATTCCTGACCGACGTATTGAAGATCCCCGAAAACCTCCTGTGGCCGTCGGTCTATGAAAAGGACGACGAGGCCTTCCGCATCTGGCACGAGGAGATCGGCCTTCCCGAGGAACGGATCACGCGCCTCGGCAAGGACGACAACTTCTGGGAGATCGGCGCCGGTCCCTGCGGCCCCTGCTCCGAAATCTATTTCGACCGCGGTCCCGCCCGCGGCTGCGGAAAGCCCGACTGCCGCCCCGGCTGCGACTGCGACCGGTATATCGAGATCTGGAACATCGTGTTCAGCCAGTTCAACAACGACGGCAACGGCAATTATACCCCCCTGCCGCAGCAGAACATCGACACCGGCATGGGCCTGGAGCGCCTGGCCTGCGTGATGCAGGACGTGGAAAACCTCTTCGAGGTGGACACGGTCCGCCGCATCATGGGCCATATCAGCCGCATCGCCGGGATCGCCTACGGCGAGAACGAAAAGGCCGATATCTCCCTGCGCGTGGTGACCGACCACATCCGCTCCACCACCTTCCTGGTGTGCGACGGGGTGCTTCCCTCCAACGAAGGCCGCGGCTACGTGCTGCGCCGGCTCCTGCGCCGCGCCGCGCGCCACGGCAGGCTTCTCGGCATCACCGACAACTTCCTCTGCGACGTGGTGGACACGGTGGTGGAGGAAAACGCCGTCGCCTATCCCGAGCTGGTGACGAAAAAGGACTATATCAAGCGCGTCATCCGCATGGAAGAGGAAAGGTTCCGCGCCACCATCGACGCAGGCCTTTCGATCCTGGACAGCCTCACCGCCGATCTGGCAAAGAAAGGCGAGACCACCCTTTCCGGCGCGGAAACCTTCAAGCTTTACGACACCTACGGCTTCCCCATCGACCTGACCGAGGAGATCCTCGCCGAAAAAGGGCTCTCCGTGGACCGGGCGGGCTTCGACGAGCTGATGGCGGCGCAGCGCGAACGCGCCCGGACCGCCCGCACCAGCGCCGGGGATTTCGCCTGGGCTGACGCGGAGAATCCGTTCGCCCAGTCCCCCGCGACGGAGTTCGTGGGTTACGATGAAAACGAATCCCGTTCCGAGGTCCTGATGATGACCGTGGCGGGCGAGCCGCAGAGCACCGCCGAAGCCGGCGACGAGGTGGTCGTTCTTCTGGACAGGACCCCCTTCTACGGCGAAGGCGGCGGACAGGTGGGCGACACCGGCATCCTGACCGGAGACAACGGTCTGGCCGTCAGGGTCTCCGACACCAAAAAGCGGGACGGCCGCTATCTCCACGTCGGCAGGATCGTCTCCGGCCGCCTGGCCATCGGCGACAAAGTCGACGCCAGGATCGACCTTCTGCGCCGGGCCGCGATCATGCGCGCCCACTCCGCCACCCATCTCCTGCAGCGCGCTCTGCGCGAGGTGGTGGGAGATCACGTGGCGCAGGCCGGCTCCTTCGTGGAGCCCGACAGGCTCCGCTTCGACTTCACGCATTTCGAGGCGCTCACGCCCGACGAGATCGAGCGCGTGGAGCATGCCGTCAACGAAGCGATCCTGAAGGCGATGCCCGTTTCCAAGACCGAAATGCCCATCGAAGAGGCCAAAAAGCTCGGCGCCACCGCTCTGTTCGGCGAAAAGTACGGCAGCGTGGTGCGCGTGGTCGACATGGGCGACGGATATTCCCGGGAGCTTTGCGGCGGCACCCATCTGAACAACACCTCCGAGGCGGGCCTTTTCAAGATCCTGTCCGAAGCCTCCGTCGCGGCCGGCGTGCGCCGGATCGAGGCGGTGACCGGCATGGGCCTGCTTTCTCTCCTGAAGGAAAAGAACGACCTGATCGCAGAGACCGCCGGGATCCTCCGCACCTCCCCCGCGGAGCTTGCGGGCAAGGCGAAGGCCGTGGCCGGCGAGCTGAAGGAAACCCAGAGAAAGCTTCAGAGCCTGGAAGAAAAGCTCTCGGCCGAAAAAGCCGAAAAGCTCTATGAAACCGCTTCGGACGTCGGCGGCGTCCGTCTGATCGCGGCCAGAGTGGAATCCGCCGGGACCGACGCGCTGCGCGCCATGGGCGACTCCATCCGCGACGCCCATCCCGACGCCGCCGCGCTTCTCGCCTCGGTGGCGGGCGGCAAGGTCGTGATCGCCGCCGTCTGCGGAAAAGACGCCCTGGCCAAAGGAGCGCACGCCGGCAACCTTGTGAAGAAAATCGCCTCCATGGTGGGCGGCGGAGGCGGCGGCCGCCCCGACAGCGCCACCGCCGGCGGAAGAGATCCCGGGAAGCTGGACGAAGCTCTCGCCGCCGCGCCCGACGTATTGAAAGGAATGCTCAAATGATCAGGCTTCTTTCCGAAAAGACACGCTATGCCACGGGGCGGGGGATCCTTTCTCCCGGGGAAGCGCCCGACGCTTCTTACCGGAACACCATCGCCTACGGGATCCTTTCCTCCCACAACAGGTCCGGCCGTGACGACGAAATGGAGATCCGGTTCGACGCCCTGACCTCCCACGACATCACCTACGTAGGCATCATCCAGACGGCCCGCGCCAGCGGTCTGACCTCCTTCCCGATGCCTTACGCCCTGACCAACTGCCACAATTCGCTGTGTGCGGTGGGCGGCACCATCAACGAGGACGACCATCTCTTCGGATACAGCGCCGCGGTGAAATACGGCGGGATCTTCGTCCCGCCGCACCGCGCGGTGATCCATTCCTTCGCCCGCGAAAGACTGGCGGGCTGCGGAAAGATGATCCTGGGCTCCGACAGCCACACCCGCTACGGCGCTCTGGGCGCCATGGGCGTCGGCGAAGGCGGCCCGGAGCTGGTGAAGCAGCTCCTCTCCCGCACCTGGGACGTGGCGCGCCCCGAGGTGATCCTGGTATATCTGGAAGGCGAGGTCCGCCCCGGCGTCGGCCCGCACGACGTGGCGCTGGCCCTGGTCGGCGCGCTCTTCCGGAACGGATTCGTCAAGAACAAGGTCATGGAATTCGCAGGTCCCGGTCTCCGGGCGCTTTCCGCCGACTTCCGCGCGGGGATCGACGTGATGACCACCGAGACCGCCTGCCTTTCCTCCATCTGGGAAACCGACGAGGTGATCCGCGCCTATTACGAAAATCACCGCCGCCCGGAGGAATTCCGGACGCTGGCCACGAAAGGCGCCGCGCTCTACGACGGCGCGGTGATCGTGGACCTCGACAAGATCGAGCCGATGATCGCCCTGCCCTTCCATCCGAGCAAGGCCTATACCATCCGGGAGTTCACCCGGAACGCGAACGATCTGCTCGGCGCCGTGGAGGCCGAGGTCGAGGCCTCCTTCGGTCTGAAGATGCCGCTGCGCGAAAAGATCACCCCCGAAGGCGTCCGCGCCGATCAGGGCGTGATCGCCGGATGCGCGGGCGGCACCTACGAGAACCTGGCCGCCGCCGCCGATCTGCTTTCGCCCGGCGCCTCCTTCCCCTCCCCCTTCTCCCTTTCGGTCTACGCCGGGTCCCAGCCGATCCTTTCGGCGCTTCTCAGGGACGGCGTCGCCGCCAGGCTCAACGATTCCGGTGCGGTGATCAAGACCTGCTTCTGCGGCCCCTGCTTCGGCGCGGGCGACGTGCCGGCCAATTTCGGCCTGAGCATCCGTCATTCCACCCGCAACTTCCCCAACCGGGACGGCTCGAAGCCCCGGGAGGGCCAGATGGCCGCGGTAGCCCTGATGGACGCCCGTTCCATCGCCGTTTCCGCGAAGAAAGGCGGGATCATCACTCCGGCCGACGAATTTGCCGAAAAGAAGACCTATTCCTATATTTACGATCCCTCGATCTATGAAAAAACGGTTTACGACGGCGTCGGGAATCCGAAGCCCGGAGAAAAGCTGATCCTCGGGCCGAACATCACCGACTGGCCGGCCCAGCCGGCCCTCGCGGAAAACCTTCTCATCAAGATCGCGTCCCATATCACCGACGAGGTCACCACCACCGACGAGCTGATCCCCTCCGGCGAGACCTCCTCCTACCGTTCCAATCCCCTGAGGCTTGCGGAATACGCCCTTTCGCGCAAGGATCCGGGCTACGTGGGCCGGATGAAGGCCATTGCAAAGACCGGAGAAGGCGATCTGGAAAAGCTTCTCGCCCCCTTCGGCGCAAAGGCCTCCGACACCGGCTTCGGCGGCGCGGTCGCCGCCAGAAAGCCAGGCGACGGTTCCGCACGGGAGCAGGCCGCCTCCTGCCAGAGAGTGCTCGGCGGCAGCGCCAACGTCGCCGTGGAATACGCCACCAAGCGTTACCGCTCCAACCTGATCAACTGGGGCATGCTTCCCTTCACGCTGAAAAACCCCGGGGATTTCGATCTCTTCTCGGTCGGTTCGCTTCTCTTCGTCCCCTCGATCCGGAAAACCGTCGCGGAGGGCGGAAGCGAATGCGAAGGGAAGCTTCTGCGGGACGGAAAAATCGTTCCCGTCGCTCTGTCTCTGGGAAGGCTCACCGACGCCGAGCGGGAGATCCTGCTTGCGGGATGCCTGATCAACTATTACGCGAAAAGCCTGTGAATCCTCCTCCGGGCTCTCTTTTGAAAGGAGAAAACCATGGATTGCCTGTTCTGTAAAATCGCCGCGGGCGAGATCCCCTCGACCAGGGTATACGAGGACGACCTGATCCTGGCCTTCCGGGACATCGCGCCCCAGACGCCGGTCCACATCCTGTTCGTCCCCAAAGCGCATATCGCCTCCGCCGACGGGATCACGCCCGAAAACAGCGCCGTCGTCGCGCATATCTTCGAGACGATCCCCAAGGTCGCGAAGGCCGAAGGACTGACCTCTTACCGGCTGGTTTCCAACGTCGGTCCCGACGCGTGCCAGAGTGTGAAGCATCTGCATTTCCATCTTCTGGGAGGCCGGGAAATGTCCGACCGGATGGCCTGAGCCATTCCGGCAGCCGATACGGGAAAGGACGCGTGAAAGATGGTACGGCATGTCAGGCGGCCCCTGGCGCTGTTCGCTGCCGGCTTTCTCTGCGCCCTTTTTCTCACCCTTTCGCTGTCCCTGTGGTATGCGATCCCGGCCGCCCTTCTGGGGACCGGTCTTCTCGTCTTCCTTCTGACCGCGGCGCGCCGCCGTCTCCCGCTTTACGCCGCGGCGGTCCTCGTCCTCGGTCTCCTTGCGGGGATCCTGTGGCAGGGCGGTTACCGGCTGGCGGTGACCGAGCCTCTGCGGAAGCTTGCGGGAGAGGAGCGCGAGGTCTCGCTCCTCGTCACCGACAAACGGAATTACGGCTTCGGCGCTCTGGCCGATATCGGCGGGAAGAAATGCCGGGTCTTCCTCCGTCTCTACGACGAAGGGGACTATCACCCGGGCGACCTTCTCTCCTTCCGCGGAAAGCTCTCCCTTCCTCAGGGACGCGCCGGCTTTGACGGGGAACGCTATTACCTTTCAAACGGCATCCCCCTGACCGTGACGCCCGCGGACGCGATCTCGGCCGAGAAGAGAGCTTTCGCGCCTCTCGCCCTGCTTTCCGATCTCCGTGCGGCGCTTCTTGCGCGCGTCACGCGTCTTTTCGGCGGATCGTCCGGCGAGATGTCGGCCCTTCTCTGGGGCGACCGCGCTTCTCTTCCCGAGGAGACGCGGCTGGATCTTGCGCGCGTCGGTCTTTCCCACGCCTTCGTGGTGTCCGGGATGCACCTGTCTTTCGTGATCTCGCTTTTCGCGCTGTTTCGCGCACGGCGCTCCTATTTGTTCCTCGCCCTTCCCGCGGCGCTTTTCTTCGCGCTTCTCACCGGCTTCGGCGTCTCGGTCCTCCGGGCTTTTCTCATGCTCTGTTATGCGGCTCTGGGAAGCGCCTTCCGCCGTCCGCGGGATCCGGTCACCTCGCTTCTCTTCACGCTCCTTCTGATCCTCGTTTTCAACCCCTACGCCCTTTACGACGCGGGGCTGGTCTATTCCTATCTGGCCGTAGCCGGGATCTTCTTTCTCGCTCCGCGCCTTTCCGGATTCCTTTCGGTCCCCGCCGCCTTTCTGCCCGGCCGGGTCCTGCCGGGGATCTTCCGCACGCTTGCCGGGACCGCCTCCGTATCGGTCTCCGCCGGGATCGCCCCCCTGCCCGCGTCGCTTTTCTCCACCGGGCGGATCCCTCTCCTCTTCCTGCCCGCGAACCTCCTGCTCCTCTGGATGCTGCCGATCCTGTTCCTCGGCGGGATGGGAGCCTGCCTGATCTCCTGTCTCTTCTTCCCTCTCGGCCTTCTGGCTGCCGACGCGATCCGCCTCCTTCTCCGTCTCTTTCTCGAGACCGCGCGTCTCCTGGGCTCGATCCCCGGCGCGGTGATCGGCGCGGAGCATCCTCTCTTCGCTCTCCTGGCCGCTTTTTCCCTCGGTCTTCTCTTCCTTGCGTCGGTCCGGGAACGAAGGATCCTGCGTCCGCTGCCCGCCGCCCTGATCCTCCTGCCCTTTCTGGTCCTGATCCTCGCTCTGCGCCTTGCCCCCGAACCGGCTCTGAGCGCGACCTGCCTTTCCGGCCGGAACGACTGCGTGCTTCTCACCGCAGGCGGGAATTCCTTCCTTCTGGGATACGACGAAGAGGCGCCCGATCTTCTGGAAAGGCGGAACGTCTCCTCCCCCGATTATCTGATCCCCGGGCCGGAGGGCGGCGAAGCCCTTCTCCGCTATCCGGAATCCAGAGTCCTGAAGGAAGAAAACCTGCTTCTTGCCGGCGGAGGGATCCTGATCCGCGTGACCCCCGACGGGAACCTTGCGGCGACGGCGGAGGGAAAAACGCTGCGGATCCTCTTTTCTCCCGCTCTGAGGCGGGAAGCCGATTTCCTGATCCTCGGCAAAAACGTCGTCCGGGACGAAGACGCGCTCCTCTTTCTTCCCGACGCGCCGGCGGTCCTTCTGGGCCAGCCGCCCCGCTCCCTTCCCCCGTCTCTCCGCGTCGAGGCCGAACCCTTCCTCACGGGCGAGGCGACCCTCCGCCTCGCCGGCGGAGTCATCACCGTGGAATGACCCTTCGGGCCGTTCCGGAAAGGAAACGCCATGAAAGAATCCTCCCTCGCCGCCTTTCGATCGGCCCTTGCCCAGGGAAAAGCGCGGCTGTGGGTCTTTTCCGACCGGGAGCCATGGTTCCGGGAAAAATGCGCCGGGGAGCTCCGTGCCTTCGCCGTGGGCGGCGACGAGCCGAACGCTCTCACGCTGGACGGCGACGGCCTCACCCCGGAAGCTCTTGCCGACGCGCTGGATTCTCCTCCCCTTTTCGCGGAGCGCAAATTCGTCCGGGTGCGCGCCTTCCGGCTCTCTCCGGTCTCCGATGAGGACGCGGCGCTGTATAAGGAGATCCTTTCGGATATCCCGGAATACGCCGTCCTGCTTCTGGAGCTCGCCGAAGCGCCTTCCCGCCGGGGCGACGGCGGAGACGGCGCCGCCCGAACCCGCGGCGACGCCGGGCGCTCTCTTCACGACTTTCTCAGGAAGAACGGCGCGTATTTCGATTTTGAAACTCCCTCCCCTCAGGAGATGACCGGACTTGTGATCCGCGCGGCTCAGGACGCCGGGCGGACGATCTCCCCGGCCGCCGCCGACCGCCTGGTCGCCCTTTCGGCCGGAAGCGATACGCAGAGCGTGATGTCCGAGGCCGCCAAGCTCTTCTCTCTTCCCTCCCGCGAGATCACCCGGGAGGACGTGGACGATCTGGTCACCCTGTCGCCCGACGCGGCGGCCTATCTGATCTCCGGCGCGGTCTTCGACGGCGATCTCGCCTCGGCCCTGACCCAGTACCGCCGCCAGATCAAAAAAGGCGCGAATCCCTACGCTCTTTCCTCTCTCCTTTTGTCCGACGTGCGCCGCTATTACGCGGTGAAGCTCGGCGCCGCCGCGGGGATCGGCGGCGGAGAGCTCGCTTCCCGGCTTTCGATCAGCGAAAAGCGCCTTTACGTCCTGAAAAAGATCGTGAGCCGGATCGACGTGACCCGGCTTCGCCGCGCGGTTTTTCTCGCGGCCGAAAACGAATATCTGATGCGCTCCTCTTCGGCCGACCGGACGATCCTGACCGAGACCCTTCTGATCAAGCTGACGGTGCTTCTGGGCCGGACGCGCGTGGGGGGACGGGTATGAGTTCCGAAAAAAGAGACGCCATCCGCGAGGTCATCGTGGTGGAGGGCAAATACGACGTCCTGAAGGTCCGTGCGGTCTTCGAAAGCCCCGTGATCTCCACCGAAGGCTTCGGGATCTACAAAAGAGCCGATCTTCTCCGGCATCTGGACGCGCTTTCCCGCACGTGCGGGATCCTTCTTCTCACCGACGGGGACGCCGCAGGCCGCCAGATCCGGGATTTCATCCGCTCCCGCGTCTCCGGGCGGGTCCTGGTCGCCTATATCCCCGATCTTTACGGAAAGGAAAAGCGCAAGACCTCCCCCTCGGCCGAAGGCAAGCTCGGCGTGGAGGGCATGTCCCGGGAGGTGATCCGGGAGGCCGTCCGGCGCGCGGGCGCCTCCTTCCTCGAGGGAGGCGCGCTTCCTCCGCCGGAGGAAATAGTCACGCGCACGACGCTTTACGAAGACGGGCTCTTCGGCGGGGGCGAAAGCCGGGCTCTCCGGAAGGAATTCTGTCTTCTGGCCGCTCTTCCCGAAAGGATGAGCGTCACCTCTCTTCTGGAGGCGGTCAATCTCTTTCTCGGGCGGGCGGGATACGAAGCTCTGCGGGATCAGGCGAAAAAAAATCTCGGAAAAGAGTAAACAAGTGTTTGACTTTTGCCTTTGCCGTGTGATACAATAAAGCAAACGAAAGTTCGCCTTGCTTTCCGCGCGGCAGACCGCGAAAGGATGATGACATGAAAAACTTGACGCCCAGACAGCGCGAGGTCCTTGAATTTATCTCCAATACCGTGGCGGAGCGTTCCTATCCCCCGTCGGTGCGGGAAATCTGCGCCGGCGTCGGCATCCGCTCCACCGCCACCGTCCACTCCTATCTGAAGGAGCTGGCCGAAATGGGATACCTGACCAAGGACGACCGGAAGACCCGCGCCCTTTCGGTGGGCGGCGAAAGCTTCAAGCGCGTGCCGCTTCTCGGCAAGGTGACCGCCGGCATGCCGATCACCGCCGTGGAGAACATCGAAGGATACGTCCCCTTTGAAGCGCCGACCACAAACGACAGCTATTTCGCCCTGAACGTCTCGGGCGATTCCATGATCAACGCCGGTATCTTCGACGGCGACGTGATCATCGTCCATTGCCAGCCCTCGGCAGAATCGGGGGATATCGTGGTGGCCCTGCTCGGCGACGAGGCGACGGTAAAGAGGCTGAAGCTGGACGAGGAGGCGCGGACCGTCACGCTGATGCCCGAAAATCCGGCCTACGCGCCGATCCCCGCCGACGACTGCCTCATTCTCGGCAAGGTGTGCGCCCTGATCCGCCGGTACGAATAACGGGACAAAAGTGAATACTCTCCCGGGGAAAGAAGGAGGATCCTCCTTCTTTCCCCGTTTTTCTTCTCCTTCCGTTTCGTGCGGAGAAGGATTTTTTATTTGCAATCCGGGTCTTCTTGGGATACAATAGAAAAAACGGCCGGAAGGAGACGACGCCATGACCCCGGAGATCCTCGCCCCGGTGGGCGGAAAAGAGCAGCTCGACGCGGCGATCCGCGCCGGAGCCGACGCCGTCTATCTCGGCACGCAGAGCTTCAACGCCAGGCGCAACGCCCAAAACTTCACCGCCGGGGAGCTTCCCGCCGTGGTTTCGGCGTGTCACCGGGCGGGGGTGCGGGTCCACGTGACCTTCAACACCCTTCTTTCCGACCGGGAGCTTCCCGCCGCCCTTGCGGAGATCGAAAAGATCGCGGACAGCGGCGCCGACGCCGTGATCGTGCAGGACCCCGGCGCGGCGAAGCTCTTCCGGGACAACTGCCCCTCCCTTCCCCTGCACGCCTCCACCCAGATGACCATCCACGACGCGGAAGGAGCGCTTGCCGCGCGGGAGCTGGGTTTTTCCCGGGTGGTCCTGGCGCGGGAGCTTTCGCTCCGGGAGATCGAATCGATCGGAAAAGCCGCCCCGGGCGTCGAGCTGGAGGTCTTCGTCCACGGCGCCCTGTGCGTCAGTCTGTCCGGCGCCTGCTATCTTTCCGCGATGCTCGGCGGAAGAAGCGGCAACCGGGGCCTTTGCGCCGGCCCGTGCCGGCTGGACTTCCGTGCCCGCGGAAGGGATTACGCTCTGTCCCTGAAGGATCTTTCGGCGATGGAGTATCTGCCGGAGCTCGCCCGGATCGGCGTTTCCTCCTTCAAGATCGAGGGCCGCATGAAGGGGCCCGCCTACGTGGCCGCCGCGGTCGCCGCCTGCCGGGAGAAGCTCGCCGGGCGCGAACCGGACATGGATCTTCTGGAACGGGTCTTCTCCCGTTCCGGCTTCACCGCGGGATACCTCGCCGGAAAGACCGACGTCCGGATGTTCGGGCGCCGCACCAGGGAGGACGCGGCGGAAACCGCCGCCGCCGGACGGGAAGCCGCCCTTCTGACCCGGACGGTTTACCGGAAGGTCCCGCTCTCCTTCTCTCTTTCCCTCGCCCGCGGCGCGCCTTCGCTCCTTTCCGTCACCGACGGGAAAAACGCCGTCGAAGTCCGGGGACCTCTTCCCTTGCCGCCCCGCGCGCTTCCCACCGGGAAGGAGGAGGCCGAAAAGCACCTTTCCAAAACCGGCGGCACGCCTTATTTTCTCGATTCCCTCGATCTCTCCAATCCCGCGGATCTCGCCCTTCCCCCCTCGGCTCTGAACGCCATGCGGCGGGAGGCCCTGACAAAGCTGGACGAGCTGCGCGGGAGGGCTGCGCCTCACGCGTTCGCCGGAAAGCCGCTTTCCCTGCCCGCTTTGGGACCGCACGGCCCGGTCTCCTTCCGCATCGCCGCGGACGAAGCGGAAACGCTCCTTTCGCTGAGCGGCGAGAAGGACGCCGGATCCTTCCTTCTGCCCGCCGCAAAGGTCACGCGGGAGGTCGCGGACCGGTTCGGCGGCCGTCTGATCGCCCGGGTCCCGCCGGTGTCCTTCGAAAGCGACCGGGCGCGGACCGGAAAGCTTCTGGACGGTCTGAAGGCTCTCGGCGTCGAAAACGTCTCGGTCTCGGGCCTCGGGACGCTGCGCATGGCGCGCGCCCGCGGCTTCAGGATCCACGGGGATTTCGGCCTGAACATTTATAATTCGCTGTCTCTGGAGGAATACCGGAAGGCCGGGCTTTCCTCGGCCGTGGTCTCCTTCGAGCTCTCCGCCCGGGACGTCGAAAGGCTCGGCGGCCTGCTCCCGCGCGGGATCGTGGGATACGGCAGGCTGCCCCTGATGCGCTTCCGCGCCTGTCCCGGCCGCGGAAAGGACGGGTGCGGCGCATGCCCGGGCAGCTTCGTCCTTTCCGACCGGAAGGGGATCTCCTTCCCGGTCTCCTGCGACGGCAGACGGTATTCCACCATGTATAACTCGGTGCCGCTTTACGTGGGGGACAGACTTCCCCGGGGGATCGATTTCGTCCTTCTGGAATTCGCCGGCGAATCGCCGGAGGAAGCCCGGCGCATCCTCGATCTTTTCCGCCGGGGCGAAAAGCCCGATTTCCCCCGCACGGCGGGTCTTTACTACCGGGAGACCCTCTGAATCCCGGCGCTTCTTTTCCGCCGCTCTTCACGGCGGCAGATCAAAAAACCATCTTCGTCGACTGACGATCCAAAGGAGGAAACATGAAAGCTTCACTGACCTTCTCGCGCTCCTTCCCCGTCGGGGACGTCGATCCCCGTCTCTACGGCTCCTTCATCGAGCATCTGGGCCGCGCGGTCTACGGCGGCATTTACGAGCCCGGCCACCCCGCCTCCGACGATCGCGGCTTCCGCCGCGACGTTCTGGAGCTGGTGAGAAAGCTCGGCGTGCCGATCGTCCGCTATCCCGGCGGCAACTTCGTGTCGGGATACAAATGGGAAGACGGCACCGGCCCGAAAGAGTTGCGCCCCCGCCGTCCCGAGCTCGCCTGGAGGACCGTCGAGACCAATCAGGTCGGCATCGACGAATTCCAGGAATGGGCCAAAAGAGCCGGGACCGAGATCATGATGGCGGTGAACCTCGGCACCCGCGGTCCGGAGGAGGCCCGCGCCCTGGTGGAATACTGCAATTTCAAGGGCGGCACCTATGAAAGCGACCGCCGCATCCAAAACGGCTTCCGGGAGCCCTTCGGCGTCAAGACCTGGTGTCTCGGCAACGAAATGGACGGTCCCTGGCAGATGGGCGCGAAGACCGCCGACGAATACGGCAGGATCGCCTGCGAGACCGCCAAGATGATGAAATGGGTGGATCCCTCGATCGAGCTGGTGGCCTGCGGGAGCTCCAATTCCTCCATGCCCACCTTCGGCAAATGGGAGTCCACGGTCCTCGGCCACACCTACGACCACGTGGACTATCTGTCCCTGCACTCCTATTACGGCAACCGCTCCGGCAACACCCCGGACTTCCTGGCCTGTTCGCTGGATATGGATCAGTTCATCCGCTCGGTGATCGCCACCGCCGATTACGTCAAGGCCCTGAAACGCTCGAAGAAGACCATGATGCTTTCCTTCGACGAATGGAACGTCTGGTTCCACTCCAACGACGCCGACAAAAAGATCGAGCCCTGGTCGATCGCGCCGCCGCAGCTGGAGGACGTCTACACCTTCGAGGACGCGCTGGTGGTCGGCTGCCTTCTGATCACCCTTCTGCGCCATGCCGACCGGGTGAAGATCGCCTGCCTCGCCCAGCTGGTCAACGTCATCGCTCCCATCATGACCGAAACCGGCGGAAGAGCCTGGGCCCAGACCATCTTTTATCCCTTCATGGACGCCTCGCGTTACGGCCGCGGCAGGGTACTTGCCCCGGCGCTTGCCTGCCCGGTCTACGAATCGAGCTACGGCGACGCGCCTTACGTCGAGACCGTGGGCGTCTGGAACGCGGAAAAAGAGGAGCTTGTGGTCTTTGCGGTGAACCGCTCGCTCACCGAGGACGTCGAGCTTTCCCTCGATCTCCGGGATTTCCCGGGTCTTCAGCCGAAGTCCTACCACATCCTCACCGCCGGCGGCATGAAGGTGACCAACACCGCGGACGAGCCCTGGAACGTCCTGCCCATGATCCTGCCCCTGCCCGCGTTCGGCGGCGGGAAAGCGGCGCCGGTCCTGCCGCCTCATTCCTGGAACGTTCTGGTCTTCGGGAAGAAATAATGCGGATTTGTCAGGCGCGCCGGGACCGGCGCGCCTTTTTTCCCGTCCTTCTCCGCGCGCTTTTCCGCGGCGCTTTCGCACTTGCGCTCTCCGCCGCCGTGTGGTAAAATGACCATGGCGACCACTTTCCAAAGAAAGCGAGGTGGGTTCCTTTGCCCGATTATTTCACAAGCCAGAGCTTCGACTCGGCCGACGCGGACAAGACCCGCTACTCCATCAAGCTGCGGCAGATCATCGAGGAATTCGATCTTGAGGTCTATTACGGCCCCGAAGGGTACGAAGACATCGACATCATCTCGGACGACATCATCCGCCCGGGTCTGCAGCTCGCGGGCTTTTTCGAATACTTCGATCCCTACCGCATCCAGTTGATCGGCAAGGTCGAAACCTCCTACCTGGGGAATCTGAGCTCCGAGAAGCGGCGGGAAAGCTTCGAAAACTTCCTGCGCTATCCGATCCCGGCTCTGATCATTTCCCGCGGCATCGAGCCCTTCCCCGAATGCCTGGAGGTGGCGAAGAAATATCACCGCACCATCCTGAGCTCCCAGGCAACCACCAACGAACTGCACGCCGCCCTGATCGGATCGCTGCAGGTGTCGCTGGCTCCCCGCATCACCCGGCACGGGTGCCTGGTGGAGGTATACGGCGAGGGCATCCTGATCCTGGGCGACAGCGGCGTGGGCAAAAGCGAGACCGCCATGGAGCTGGTCAATCGCGGTCACCGTCTGATCGCCGACGACGCGGTGGAAATCAAGAAGGTCTCCGCCCGTTCCCTGGTGGGCAGCGCGCCCGACGCCATCAAGCATTTCATCGAGCTGCGCGGCATCGGGATCGTGAACGTCCGGCGCCTTTTCGGCACCGGCGCGGTCAACGAAAGCGAAAAGATCGACCTGGTGGTCAAGCTGGAGCAGTGGGTCGAGGGCAAGCAGTACGACCGCTTCGGCATGACCGACGAGACCGTCAACATCCTGGGTCTTTCGCTTCCGGCCCTGACCATTCCGGTGAAGCCCGGACGCAACCTGGCCATCATCATCGAGGTGGCCGCCAAGAACAACCGCAACAAACGCATGGGTTACAACGCCGCGAACGAACTGGCCGAGCGCCTTTCCCGTCAGTACGGCGCCGGCGAATAAAGGGAGAAAAGGAGATATTTGTCATGAAGCTGAGCTTTTCCACTTTGGGATGCCCCTCCTGGGATCTTCCGCGCGTCGTCTCGGAAGCGAAGAAAAACGGGGTCGACGGGATCGAGCTGCGCGGCCTTCAGGGCGAGCTGGATTTCCGGAAAATCGACGCCCTTTCCCCCGAAAGGATCGGGGAGACCCGCGCTCTTCTGGCGGGCCTTGATATCCCCTCCTTCAGTTCTTCCCTGGTGATGGACCGTTCGGCCGACCGGGAGGAGACCCTCCGGGACGGGAGAGATCTGATCGATCTCTGTTCCCGCGACGGGATCGGCCTGATCCGGGTCTTCGGCAACGAGATCTTTCCCGACGAGGATGAAAAGAAGGCCCTCGCGCACATTTCCGCGGGTCTTGAGGCCCTCGCCGGCTACGCCGAGGGGAAAAACGTCTCGATCCTTCTCGAGGTCCACGGCAACCTGACCAATCTCGATCGCCTCAGGGCGATCTCTGACGCGGTGCCTTCCCCCGGCTTCGGCATTCTCTGGGACGTGGCGCACACCGACAAGGAGTACAAAGACAGGTTCGCCGATTTCTACCGCCCGCTCCTCCCCAGGATCCGGCACGTGCATCTCAAGGATCACTTCCGCCTTGCCGAGGGGACGCGCCTGGCCGATTTCGGCACCGGGGAGATCCCCCTCCGCGCCATCGTCGAAAGCCTTCTCGAGGACGGATATCAGGGATACTTCTCCCTGGAATGGGAAAAAATGTGGCATCCGGAGCTGCGCGATCTTTCCGAGGAGCTGCCCCTCTTCACCGCCTATATGCGGGAAATCGGCTGATGGGACGCTACGCGCTCCTGAAGCGGTACGAAATCATGCGGGAGGAGTTCGTCTTCCCCGAAAAGCTTCCTCTCGCCTACGCCTATCCCCGGAAGAAGCCGCTCCCCTTCGTCTATCGCGGTCTTGGCCGGGAAGAGCGGGATCTTTACGATCCGCTTGCCGATCCGCTCCCGGAGGAAGCCGCGGCCCTGATCGGCCGTCTGGAGGAGGGGACCCTTTCCCTTCCCGCTCTCTGGGAAGACCGGGAAAAGACCCTTCTTTACGCCTCGTGCTTCGACGGCGCGGAGGATTACGAGTGCCTGTTCGCCGCCCCTCCGGAGGAAGACGCCCCGGAGGATCTCGTCCTTCTCGGCTTCGACGCGGGGTACGCGCCGGAGGAGGAGCTCTTTTCGGCGGTGTCCGACCTGTTTTTCTTCCCTCTCTGGCAGCCCGACGCGACCGGACGGGCTTTCTCCGCCGAATTCCGGTCGCTGAACGAAAACGGCCTCTTCCGGACCCCGGAGGAAGCCGGCGCGTTCGCGGCGCGCTGCGAAACGGTTTTCGGCGACGGAGCCCTTTTGCCTCTGGCGATTTATCTCGTCCCTGAGGACTGAAGGAATACCGAAACGCAGAGACGCATAAACGCCCGTGCCCGGATTCGGGCGCGGGCGTCTTTTTTCTCCCGGCGCTTCCCGCACGGAAAAAAAGCACTGCCTTCGCGAGGTGTCCTAAAGGACAGTTTATAAAAAACCGGCTGAGGCAAGGATCATTCCTGACTTCAGTCGGTTTTTGTCGCATATCGGTGCAAGCAGGACGTTTGTGTGCCAAACGTCCGGAAAAAGTGATGTTTGCCCTGCGGGCAAGTGATGCAGTTCGCTTTGCGAACAATGATGTTTTGCGGCTTTGCCGCAAAATGATGTGATGTGTTCCGCTCACGCGCCGAAGGCGCACATCAT
>JAEEGL016978113.1_pt1 | contig 21374 bp, 17 predicted proteins | sample 9134231 | NCBI WGS metagenome assembly JAEEGL01 (sample SAMN16246548, study PRJNA631951) | gut metagenome | biome: gut microbiome; feature: rumen; material: fiber-attached | host: Bos | place: Iran: Karaj | collected 2018-10
GCGGGTCTCCCGCGGGGACATGTGGAAGATCGCTCTCGCCTCGTTCATCGGGCTGTTCGTGCCGCAGACGACTTTCCTCGCCGCGATCACCATGGCTACCCCAATGGACACCGGCATCATCGGGACCCTCGGGCCCATCTTCACCATGTTCTTCGCCTTCCTGTTCCTGAAGGAACCCATCACGCTGAAGAAGGCCGGCGGGGTGTTGCTCAGTTTCGCGGGAGTGCTGTTCCTGGTCTTCAACTCCGTCCATTCCGGAGGTGCGGCTTCGACAACCCCTCTAGGAGTCGTGCTGCTGCTCCTCAACGGCATCAGTTTCTCCCTGTATCTGGGAGCGTTCCGGCCTCTGATCTCGCGCTACGGAGTGATCACGTTCATGAAATGGATGTTCCTGTTCTCGCTGGCCTATTCCCTTCCGCTGTCATTGCGGGGGATGCTGGCGACCGATTTCAGCGCTATTCCGGGGGGCATCTGGTGGGAGATAGCGTTCCTTGTTTTCTTCGCCACCTTCGTGGCTTATTTCCTGATTCCCTACGGCCAGAAAAGGATACGTCCGACTCTTGTCAGCATGTACACCTACCTCCAGCCTGTCATAGCCGCGGTCATCAGCGTCTGGGTCGGGATGGATGTACTGTCCTGGCAGAAGGCCCTCTCCGCCCTTCTGATCGTCGGCGGTGCCGTCCTCGTCGCCCGCAGCCGGGCCGCCCAGGCCGGGGACTGATCCGCAATCAGATCTGCGCCTGTATCCAGAGCTTGAAGAAGGGGTCGTCAATCACATATTTCCCGTTCTTTATCAGAAGGCCGGACTCCGTCATGCGTTTCAACGCACTCTGGATCGTGCTGGTCGGCACGTCGCGATTCTCGAACGGAGAATTGGACGAGGTCGCAAGATGTATGAGGACCTTCCTGTTTGTGAGGTTCAGGGAGTCCCACAGGCGGGCATAGTCGAACTCATGCATCCTCACCAGCCCGTCAGTTGCCGCCCGCACGGCCCCATCTTCCGGGGTTCCGTTCATAAGCACATACCAAGTCTGGAATGCCAGCTGCTGCGTGTAATACGGATGACAAGCCGTGAAAGAGAGTATCTGCGAAGCTAGCGAAGAGGGAGACGTGAGCGTCTTGATCCGGGACAACCGTTCAGTGATATAGGCTTTGAAATCTTCCGCGGGAATCCTGTCCAGATGGATGACGATGCCGAAATGGTAGAACGGTGATTTCTTGCGCAGGAATATCTTTTTCATCATCTCCTCCTGGCTGCCCATAAGGATATAATTGATGTTCTTATGCTCCTGCATTATGCTCCGCAGCTGCTTGTCCAGGGACTTGTCGATTTTCAAGATCTCCTGGAACTCGTCCAGGACTATAATCCTCCGCTCCGGAGATTCCAGTTTTTCTATGAGATTCAATGCATCTTCGAGAAGGACCTGCGGATTTGACCCCGGCAGGAAAGCGACCTCCGGAAGGGACGTAAACGGGTTTATGGACACGGTAGGCACCACCCTCATCTTGGACAGATGATTCTTTATCTTTGACCACGGGTGCCTGGCGAGGAACTTCCTCAGCAGCGCCTCGGCGAGTTTCTCCGTCGAGGTGACAGACTGCAGGTTCACGGATATGACCTCCCGGTCCGATCCTCTCAGCGTCTCCGCCACGAGCGAACTCTTCCCGAACCTGCGCGGACTGATCAGCACGGCATGGTTCGGACTGTCCAGAATCTGCTCCAGATACTTCTGTTCCTTTACCCTGTCAGTGAAGAACTCCCCTTCTACAACCGACCCGAATTTGAATGGATTCTCCATATTGCGAAAATTTTCGTTGCGAAATTTTTCGCAATATAGGACTTTATATTGTTTTTGCCAAACTTTTCTGGAAATAATTGATTATTTATCACTCTGTTGATGGCCCCTACAGAGGATAAATCTCCGCGCCGATGAAGGCGATCAGGGCTTCGGGCGAGATCTTGAACTGGAGGCCGCGGACGCCGGCGCTGACGTAGATATGGTCGTAGAGGAGGGCGGACTCGTGGATGAAGGTCGGCAGGGGCTTCTTCATCCCGACCGGGGAGCAGCCGCCGCGGATGTAGCCCGTCTCGGGGAGGAGTTCTTTCATGTGTATCATCGCGCAGGACTTGTTCCCCGAGAGTTTCGCCGCCACCTTCAGGTCCACCTCCATGTCCCCGGGCATCACGCAGACGAAGAGCCCGGTCCTGTCCCCGCGGAGCACCAGGGTCTTGAACACCTGACCTATAGGCTCGCCGAGTTCCGCCGCCACATGGTCCGCAGCGAGCTTGTCCTCGTCCACCTCGTAGGGAATCAGTTCGAACTGGACGCCTGCCGCCTCCAGCAGCCGCGCCGCGTTCGTCTTCTGTATGCTTCTGTTCGATGCCATTGCCGGGCAAATATAGACAATTATGGTTATCTTTGCATATCAATCATGACGGATTTTGCAGCAATAGATTTCGAGACGGCGAACGAGTGCCCGAGCAGCGTCTGCAGCGTCGGTGTCGTCATCGTTCGCGGCAGCCGGATCGTGGACACGTTCTACAGTCTCATCCACCCAGAGCCCGAGTACTACCAGTGGTTCTGCAGGCGGGTGCACGGGCTGGGGCCGGAGGACACCGACGATGCACCGGCGTTCCCATTCGTGTGGGAGAAGGTCGCCCCGCTCATCGAAGGCCTGCCGCTGGTGGCGCACAACGCCCGTTTCGACGAGGGGTGCCTGAAGGCCGCCTTCCGGGTGTACCAGATGGACTACCCCGACTATGAGTTCCATGATACCCTCGCCGCCTCCCGCCGCCATTTCGGCTGCCGCCTTCCCAACCATCAGCTCCATACCGTCGCGGCCGCCTGCGGCTATGACCTCACCCGGCACCACCACGCCCTCGCCGACGCCGAGGCCTGCGCCCGGATTGCGATCCAGATCCTTTAACGCCCTTCCTGGCGCCCCTGGCGGAAAGAGTCGGGAAATATCCTTTGATATTCCCCGCTTTTTGATTATATTTGCCGATTATGCAGAAGGAGTGCAAATGGATACTCAAGGAAGCGGCCGACCAGCAAAAGGCGGCCCGCCTCGCCGCTGAGGTCGGAATCGACCGTGTGCTGGCCGAACTGCTGGTCCAGCGCGGCGTGGAATCCTTCGACCAGGCCCGCTCCTTCTTCCGTCCCTCCCTTGAGAACCTCCACGACCCCTTCCTCATGAAGGACATGGACGCAGCCGTCGAAAGGCTCCACAAGGCCGTCGAAAGCGGCGAGAACATCCTCGTGTACGGTGACTACGACGTGGACGGGACCACCGCGGTGGCGCTGGTCTATTCCTTCCTGCGCCGCTTCACCAAGAATCTCGGCTTCTACATCCCCGACCGTTTCGACGAAGGATACGGAGTGTCCATCAAGGGCATAGACTGGGCCGCCGAGAACGGCTACAGCCTCATCATCACCCTCGACTGCGGGATCAAGGCCATCGACAAGGTAGCCCACGCGAAGGAGTACGGCATAGACGTGATCATCTGCGACCACCACCTTCCCGAAGAGGAACTCCCGGCGGCCGTCGCGGTGCTCGACCCCAAGCGGGAAGACTGCCACTACCCCTTCGACGACCTCAGCGGCTGCGGGGTAGGATTCAAGCTGGTCCAGGGCTATGCCGCCCGCTACGGGATAGAGTTCGAAAGCCTCATCCCGCTGCTGGACCTTCTCGTGGTCAGCATCGCGAGCGACCTCGTCACCATAGTCGGAGAGAACCGCGTGCTGGCCCACTTCGGCCTCAAGCAGCTCAACGAGAACCCCCGCAAGGGCCTTCTCGCCATGATAGGCCTTTCGAACATAGAGCCCGGGCATATCACCATAGACGACATCGTCTTCAAGATCGGCCCCCGCATCAACGCGGCAGGTCGCATGGAGACCGGGCAGCTCGCCGTCGAGCTCCTGACAGCGACCGAGACGGCCGAGGCCATGAAGATAGGCGAGAAGATCAACGACAACAACAACGAGCGCAAGAGCATCGACCGCGAGATTACGCAGGAGGCCCTGAAGATGGTCGAGAACCGCAAGTGCCTTGCGCATGAGAATGTCACCATAGTCTATAACCCTTCCTGGAGCAAGGGCGTCGTCGGAATCGTGGCGTCCCGCCTCGTGGAGGCATTCTACAAGCCCACCGTGGTCCTCACGAAGTCCAACGGCCTCGTGACGGGATCCGCCCGCAGCGTCGCGGGATTCGATCTGTACGAAGCCATCGAGAGCTGCGCCGACCTGCTGGTGAACTTCGGCGGCCACGTCTATGCCGCCGGCCTCACGCTGAGGGAAGAGGACTTGCCGGAATTCAGCCGCAGGATGGACTCTTTCGCCGCCGGGAAGATCACAGAGGAGATGCTTACCCCTATCATCACCGCCGACGCGAAACTCGACTTCTCGCAGATAACCCCGAAGTTCTTCCGTATCCTGAAGCAGTTCCAGCCCTTCGGCCCCGGCAACGGCAACCCCGTGTTCATGACCGAGAACGTCTATGACGCAGGCAACGGGCGGAAGGTCGGAGCGGGAGGCATGCACCTGAAACTCGACCTCATCCAGGAATCGCAGCCCTACCACCAGATAGCGTCCATAGCCTTCAACATGGCCCAGTACTACGACTACATCAAGGAAGGCAACCCCTTCGACGTCTGCTACTCGATAGTGGAGAACTACTACCGCGGGAACTCTACCCTCCAGCTCCGCATCAAGGACGTGCGCAAGCGGGAAGAAGAAATAATCTGAATCGGATATGACCCAGGAACTCAACGAACAGGAACTGATTCGGCGCGAATCGCTCGAAAAGCTCAGGGAACTCGGCATCGACCCGTATCCCGCAGCCCTGTATCCTGTCAACACCAGCGCGGCCGAGATTGCCGCCGGATACGACCCCGAAAAGGGCAACTTCAACGACGTGTGCATAGCCGGCCGCCTGATGAGCCGCCGCATCATGGGCGCCGCTTCCTTCGGAGAACTCCAGGACGAGAGCGGCCGCATCCAGATATACGTCAAACGTGACGAGATCTGCCCCGACGAGGACAAGACGATGTACAACACCGTCTGGAAAAAGCTCCTCGACATAGGCGACATCATAGGCATAAAGGGTTACGCGTTCATCACCCAGACCGGCCAGCTGAGCATCCATGCAAAGGAGCTCACCCTGCTGAGCAAGTCCCTGCGCGTGCTTCCCATAGTGAAGGAAGCCGACGGGGTGGTGCACGACGCCGTGACCGACCTCGAACTGCGCTACCGCCAGAGGTACGTGGACCTCATCGTGAACCCCCAGGTCAAGGAAACCTTCATCAAGAGGGCCCAGATCGTCGCCACGATGCGGGAGTATTTCAATGAAGCCGGCTGCCTCGAGGTCGAGACCCCCATCCTGCAGAGCATTCCGGGCGGAGCGGCGGCAAGGCCGTTCATCACCCACCATAACGCCCTGGACATTCCCCTGTACCTGAGGATAGCGAACGAGCTCTATCTCAAGAGGCTCATCGTCGGCGGCTACAACGGGGTCTATGAATTCGCGAAGGACTTCGCAACGAAGGCATGGACAAGACGCACAACCCCGAGTTCACCTGCATGGAGATCTACGTAGCCTACAAGGACTACATCTGGATGATGGAGTTCGTCGAGAAGATGCTCGCGAAGATCGCCACCGCCGTGAACGGGACGACCGTAGTCAAGATAGGCGACAACGAAGTCGATTTCGGCGGAACCTACAGGCGCCTTCCCATACTCGAGGCCATCAAGGAATACGCAGGAGTCGATGTAAGCGGCATGGACGAGGAGCAGCTCCGCGCCACCTGCAAGAAGCTCGACGTCGAGATCTCCCCTTCCATGGGCAAGGGCAAGCTCATCGACGCGATCTTCGGCACATACTGCGAGGACAAGCTCATACAACCCACGTTCATCATCGACTACCCCGTCGAAATGAGTCCCCTGACGAAACGCCACCGCAACAATCCGGCCCTCACCGAGAGGTTCGAGCTCTTCGTGTGCGGCAAGGAACTCGCGAACGCCTACTCAGAGCTGAACGACCCGATCGACCAGCTGGAACGCTTCGAAGAGCAGGCCCGCCTGAAGAGCAAGGGAGACGACGAGGCGATGTTCATCGACTACGACTTCGTCCGCGCCCTCGAGTACGGCATGCCCCCGACCTCCGGTCTCGGAATGGGCATCGACCGTCTTACGATGTTCATGACCGGCCAGACGGCCATCCAGGATGTTCTATTCTTCCCCCAGATGAGACCCGAGAAAAAGCTGAAGAAAGAAGAAAACCAGGATGCCTGACGTTTTTTGACGATTTTTCGTACGGAATTGCTAAATTGCTGCCTGCTACATTTACTATATTTGTAGCAGGCAGCATTTTTTAACACTGAAACGACCATGTCCCACAAAAAGAAGATCCTCGTCATAGGCAGCAGCAACACCGACATGACCGTCATGACGGAAAAGATGCCTTCCCCCGGCGAGACCGTGCTCGGAGGCGAATTCCGTATGGGAGCCGGAGGCAAGGGCGCGAACCAGGCGGTCGCTGCGGCAAGGCTCGGTGCCGATGTATCCTTTGTATGCAAACTGGGCCGCGACGTATTCGGCGACAACGCAGTCGAAGGCTACCGCAGGGAAGGCCTGGACGTTTCCGGCATCCTGCGCTGCGACGCCCCTTCCGGGGTCGCGGTGATCACAGTGGATGCGGACGCGGAAAACTGCATCGTGGTCGCCCCCGGCGCGAACTCCCGCTTCATCCCCGCGGACATCGACTCCCTGCGGGCAAGCTTCGGATCGGCTTCCATTCTCCTCGTCCAGCTGGAAATCCCGGTGGAAACGGTACTCAGGGCCATGGAAATGGCCCGTGAGGCAGGAATGACCGTGGTCCTCAACCCGGCCCCCGCGTGTCCCCTGCCGTCCGGGATACTGGAATTGACGGACCTGCTGATACCGAACCAGACCGAGCTTTCGATGCTCTCCGGCCTCCCGGTCACGGACGAAGCTACCGCCGCCGCGGCCGCGGAGTTCCTTATGGAGAAAGGCATAAGCAATGTCATAGTCACGCTCGGAAGCAAGGGATCCCTTGTCTGCCGAAAGGGCGAAGATCCGGTCATGGTACCCGCCCGCAAGGTCAGGGCCGTCGATACCACGGCCGCCGGAGACACGTTCTGCGGAGCCGTCTGCACGGGGCTGACCGAAGGGATGGACCTCGTGGAAGCCGTACGCTTCGCTACCGCGGCCTCTTCCCTTACGGTGCAGAAACCCGGGGCGCAGGATTCCCTTCCCTACAGGAATGAAGTCGATAAAATCATCTGAATATGTTTATAGTAAACAGCTATGCCCTCGCCGTGGTGTTCTGCTTCGTCACCATGCTATGCTGGGGCTCATGGGGAAACACCCAGAAACTCGCCGCCCGCAGCTGGCGTTATGAATTGTTCTACTGGGACTATGTGATCGGCATGGTCTTGTTCTCGCTCCTTATCGCCTTCACCGCCGGGAGCATCGGAAGCGAAGGCCGCCCCTTCCTCCAGGACATGGCCCAGGCCTCGGCCGCAAGCATAGGCTGGATACTTCTCGGTGGCCTGGTGTTCAACATCTCGAACATACTCCTTTCGGCTTCGGTCTCGATCGCCGGGATGTCCGTGGCCTTCCCTCTCGGAGTGGGACTGGCCCTCGTGATAGGGGTGCTGAACAACATAATCTTCCATCCGAAAGGCACTGAGAACGTGTTCCTGCTGTTCCTCGGCGTCGCCCTCGTCGTGGCGGCGATAGTCTGCAACGGGATGGCCTCCTCGAAGGTCGACAAGGCCGGACGCGATCCGAAGGAGAACCGCAAGGGCATCATCCTGGCCCTGCTTGCCGGCATAATCATGTCCTTCTTCTCCACCCTCGTGTACAACGGAGTGGACCTGGCGGACTTCGCGCATCCGGCCGCAGGCAAGGTGACTCCCTACACCGCGATAGTCGTATTCACCTTAGGAGTGTTCCTCAGCAATTTCCTGGTGAACACCATAGTGATGAAAAAGCCCTTCGTCGGGGAACCCGTTTCCTACTCGCAGTACTTCAAGGGAAGCTTCAAGACGCACCTCGTCGGAGTTCTCGGCGGATGCATCTGGTGCCTCGGAACGGCCCTCAGCTACATCACGGCCGGCAAGGCGGGCGCCGCAGTCAGCTATGCCCTCGGGCAGGGCGCGCCCATGGTCGCCGCGATCTGGGGCGTCTTCATCTGGAAGGAATTCAAGGGCGCTGGAAAGGGCGTTTACGGGCTGCTTGCAGCCATGTTCTGCCTCTTTGTCGCCGGACTCGCCCTCATAATCGCCGCAGGAAACTGACATGACTCTTCTCGGAATAGATCTCGGAAGTTCATCGGTAAAGGTGACTTGACTGAATTCAATGAAAAGATATCTGGCCATAGCCGCGATAGCGCTTACAATCGCCTGCTGCGCCCTTGGCAGGGAGCAGAGGACGACCCTGCCCCCCGGAATCTACCCGGGCAGGCCCTCCGAGAACGACGCGCCGGAACTGGTTACGGGCGGAGACGGATACCGCAACCTTGCGCTGGGACGCATCGCGACCAGCTCGTCCAGTTACGACTACAACCTCACGGCGCAGCTAGCGACCGACGGCCTTCTGGACGAAGGGACCGCCCCCTGGTTCCGCCTGCTGCAGGACGGGGAGGAGATTCCCCGCGAGGCCCGCGAATGCCTTATCGACCAGAAGCCGGAGACCGGGCTTTCCCTGAAGGAGGACGGCTCCGTATTCCAGCTGGAATTCCATGGCTACCCCATCGCTGCCGACAAGCTTGAAATCGCCGGCAACCCCTATTTCAAATACGTGTACAAGGGCTTTTCCGCCGAAGTTTCCTCTGACGGGGAGAACTGGACGTCCCTTGGAAGCACCGACGGTTTATCACTGGACATTCCGGAAGGGATGCAGGTGGCGGCCTGCCGGGTGCGCCCCGTGACGGGAAAGGACCCGAGGGCCCAGTTGCGTACCGTACGTCTGCTCCGTGAAGGAGAGGAGATAGACCTGCTGCCGAGCCTCCGTTTCCATAGCGCATGGAAGAGCGCAGGAAGCGAGAACGAATGGGTCTGCGTGGACCTCGGAGCAATTTCATCCATTGACAAGATAGACTTCCACTGGAAGAACGCTCCGGTCTCCGGGAGGATTGAAATTTCAAAAGACGGCCGGAAATGGCACAGGGCCGCATCCTTCAGGGATGAGGCTTCCATCAGGGTCCGGAGCGCGGGTGCCCGCTTTGTCCGGGCCCGGCTGGACAGAACTGCCGACGGCCTTCCCTTCGAACTGGATGAGATAGAGGTTTACGGACGCGGCGGGACCGCGCTGAAACCCCAGGCAGCGCCCTCCAGAACAGGGAACAGGCAGGACCTGAAGCGCGGAGGATGGAAGCTCCGGCGCTTCGATGCTGAACTTCCCGAAGGAGAAGTCCTCTCCTCGGAAGGCTTCGACGACTCGGAGTGGATGTGCGCTACCGTCCCAGGAACCGTCCTTGCGAGCTACATCAACGCAGGAGCGGTCCCCGATCCCAACGTTGCCGACAACCAGCTGTTCGCATCGGATTCCTACTTCCGCTCCGCGTTCTGGTACCGTGACATTTTCGAAGTCGCCTCAGTCGAAGGAAGGCAGTACCTGCATTTCGACGGCATCAATTTCAAAGCAGAGATTTTCCTCAACGGCTCGCGGCTCGGCAGCATCGACGGAGCGTTCAGGGAGGGTGAATTCGACGTCACCGGACAGCTCCGCAAGGGAAGTAACTTCCTGGCCGTCAAGATTCTGCCCAACGACCACTACGGCGCGGCGAAGGAACAGACCGCATGGAGCACGCAGCCCAACGGAGGCATCCTCGGAGCTGATAATCCTACGATGCATGCGACCATAGGCTGGGACTGGATCCCGACGGTACGCGGCCGCGACATAGGCATCTGGGACGACGTCTATCTGTCTTTCAGGGGGCCCGTTTCGCTGAAAGATCCTTTCGTACGCAGCGTCCTGCCCCTTCCCGACACCACTTCCGCTGAGATTTTCATAGAGGCTACCCTCGTCAACAATTCTCCGGGAAAGGTCAGCGGCCGCCTTGCCGGCTCTTTCGGGGAATTGCCCTTTGCATCCGAAGAATTATCGCTTGCGGCCGGACAGAGCCGCACGGTGAAACTGCCCGCCCTGCATGTCGACAATCCCCGCCTCTGGTGGCCCCGCGGATATGGAGAGCCATACCTGTACGATGTGAAGATGGCTTTCGAGACGGCTGAAGGCGTTTCGGACAGCTGCTCTTTCAAGAGCGGAATACGCCGGATGGATTACAAGGTCGAGCCATTCACCCCCTCCCCTTCCATCGCAAAGGGAAACTATCCGATGGGAGACAAGCCGGAAAGGCTCTGCCTCTACGTCAACGGCCGCCGTTTCATAGGCTTCGGGGGCAACTGGGGCTTCCCCGAGATGCTGCTGAACTACCGCGGCCGCGAGTACGACACCGCGGTGGAATACCACGCCGACATGAACTTCACCCTTATCCGCAACTGGGTGGGCCAGACCGGCGACAGGGAGTTCTACGAGGCCTGCGACCGGCACGGGGTGATGGTATGGCAAGATTTCTGGCTGGCCAACCCCTACGACGGCCCGAACCCCTATGATGAGGAACGATTCAACGAGATTGCCACGCAGTACGTGCACCGCATACGCAACCACCCCTCGATAGCGATCTACGTGGGCCGCAACGAGGGCTTCCCTCCGGAAGGGATCGATTCCCATCTTCGCAGGACGGTCGCCGAAGAGCACCCGGGGATGTATTATTTCCCCCATTCGGCCGGCTATCAGCTAAGCGGCGGAGGGCCCTACAACAGAAGGCCGCCGAAGGAGTATTTCTCCCTCTTCGGGCAGGACCGCCTGCATAGCGAACGCGGCATGCCGAACGCCATGAACTACGAGAACATGGTCCGCGCTTTCGGAAAGGAAAATGTCGAACCGGTAAGCACGATGGAGCATCCGAACAGGATGTACGGCCTGCACGACTGGTGCCTCGGAGTGGTTCCGGGGGCTTCTTCCGCGCAGCGCACGGATACCTTCAACAAGGCCATTGAGAAAGCCTTCGGGGAGCCTGCCGATGCAAGGCAGTTCTCGCAGTGGGCGCAGTGGATCAATTACGAGGGGTACAGGGCAATGTTCGAAGGACGCAGCGCGCAGCGCCGCGGGCTTCTTCTCTGGATGAGCCATCCGGCCTGGCCGTCGATGGTCTGGCAGACTTACGATTATTATTTCGAGCCGACCGCGGCATACTTCGGTTGCAAGAAGGCCTGTGAGCCCGTGCATATCCTGTTTAACCCGGTAAAGGGGACAGTCGATGCCGTCAATTACCGGGGCGGGAATCTTGACGGACTTGAGGCCCGGGCAGAGATCCTCGGCCTTGACGGGAGGGCCCTGTGGACAAAAGAATGCCGCCTGGACCTCCCGGAAGACAGCACCGCTGAATGCTTCCCCGTCGAAGTTCCTTCCGAGGCGGGCGAAGTCTGGTTCCTGCGGCTGAAACTGACCGCCTCCGAAGGGTCTCCGGTCTCGGAGAATTTCTACTGGCAGGGGCGCGAGGAAGGCAACTACAAGGCGCTTCTGAAAGTCGGCCCTTCCAGGGTGGGCTCAGCCGGGTCCTGGTCGGAGGAGGGAGACTGCCTTGTCTGCCGCCTGGAGCTGGAGAACAGTTCGAAAAAGCCGGCGATGATGCTGAGGCTCAAGGCCACCGACCCTTCGACGGGGGATCTGGTGCTGCCCGTGTTTTATTCCGACAATTATTTCTTCCTCATGCCGGGAGAGAAAAAGCAGGTGACGGTCAGGGTCCGCAAGGAGGACTGCGCCACAGCGCCCCGGCTGCGCATTGAAGGATTCAACGTAAAAGAAAAGAATATATGAGAAGGCTTTTCGCAGTGCTACTGCTTGCCGGCTGCCTGCTGGCTTCAATTCCGGTCGGAGCAGTGGAATCCCGCCTGTTTGCGACCCGCTCGGAGATAAAGGCGTTCCAGTCGTCCGGGACCGGCTCGCCCGGATATGAGATTTTCGCGGCAATACGCTCCCGCGTGCAACAGCGCGCGCTATCCCCGTCCCTGACGGACAAGACGGCGACCACGGAATGGTGGCACCATGTCTCCGAATATATGACTGATGCGGCGCTCGTACATGCCCTGGAGCCCACTGAGAAAGTGGATGCATGGCTCCGCTCCAATGTGCTCGACCTCGTCCGCAGGCCCGTCGCCGACTGGGCGGGGCCCCCGTTCAGGCGCTACCGCGGAGGCGAAATGACCGGAAGCCTCGAGACGGCCCATATCAGCTGGACCGTGAGCATATGCCTCGACATGGCAGGGGACCTCTTCACGGAAGAAGAAAAGACAGAGATCAAGACCGCCCTGCGCGAAAAGGGCCTTATCCCCTGCCGCAGGTATCTCGAGAGCAATATCCCCTACCACAACTGGAACTGCATCCTGTTTGCCGGCTATACCGTGACGGCTGCCGTACTGCAGGACAAGGAAGCCCTCGACTACGCGAAATACTGGTTTCCCGTGGCCTTGGACCATTTCCAGGGCGACGGCAGTTACGGCGAGTCGCTGCAGTATTCCAACTACGCCGCCTATGCCATAATGCTGGCCCATGAGGCCCTGATCAGGGCCCGGGTGCTGAAGAGCGGCGACTACAACCCGTACGCGAAGATTGTCGACTGGGCCGCCTACGCGCTTGTATGCCGCAAGGCCGTTTTCGGATGGCCCGTCGCGGCCGTGATGCCCCGGAGCATCAATTTCGGGGACAGCGCCGCGACCTTCCGGCAGTCAGGTGACCTGCTGATGCATATAGCCAGCCGGGCCAGGCAGGAACTGCCGACCCAGGCGGGCATAGCCGCCTGGCTCTTCGAGAGGACGTACCGGCCTCTCGACGGCCCGGCGATCCACGACATGGCCAGTTTCGGATTCATAAACGACTTCGGCTTCCTGTCGGTCCTCCTGGCCCCGGGCGCAGCCGCCCCCATCTCCCCGGAGCAGGCCGGCTATCCCGTGGCCAGGGCCTTCTCGGCCGGTGACGCCTTCCTGCGCGACGCATGGGACGGCAAGACGGTGCTCGGCTTCCGCATGGCTCCGGAGCCCCGTCACGCCAACGGGCATCTGCACGGCGACATGAACAGCATCCAGCTTTATTTCAACGACGAAAGGATGCTGGCCGATCCCGGCCACAGCTGCTACCGCAACCTGACCCGCAGTCTGGATGTCGCCACCTCCAGCCACAATACATGCACCTTCATACTTCCGGACGGGAGCACCCTCGAGCAGCTCAAGTACAAGCGGAGAAACCGCAAGGCCGCCGGTCCCCTTTGGGAAGGCAACGAACCCGTCAGCCCCGGTGGCGAAAGGCTGGAGTGCTCCTCCAGCGGGCAGATACGCACCGTCTCCTCGGACGTGGCCGAGCTCTACGGAGCCCCCCTGAAGGAATTCACCCGCACTGCAGTGCTCTGCGGATCGAACGTAGTTTTCGTGGTGGACCGCATCAAGTCCGACGTGCCGGTTAAAGTCGTGTGGAACTGGCTCCTGGACAACAGGGACGGGGCGCTCGGGTATGATTTCGACCAGCCCGGCTTCATTTCCGCCGACCGTCCCGGCGCCTCCATGCGGATAAGGCGTTTCGGGCCTGAGGGAAGACTCTCCGGACCGACATGGGCCATGCTCCACGACGCATACCATACCCTTCCGGGACGCTTCTGCGAAGGCAAACCCGGAAGCGGGATATCCTTCCGCATCACTGAGGACAAAGCCTCTGAAAGCAGCCTGTCAGTCCATGTGATCCTGCTCGACGAAGGCGGCGCGATCGACGGCTGGACTTGCAGCGAGAAAAACGGCTCCTACATCGCCGAGAACAAAGACGGCAAGTTCCGCTGGACCCTTACCGTCGGGCAGGACGGTTCCATCCAGGTAAGATAGCGGGGGTTAAGGATTAATTCCTATATTTGTGCAGAAAAGTCCGTTTTCTGCCATGAAGAACAGAATCGCCGCCGTCCTGGCCTTTGTACTCTGCGGAGCCTGCGTTTCCGCACAGACTGTCAGCGACCTTCTGAAGGTCCGCAACGGGACCCTTGTGTCCAAGTGGGAACGCAACGACAGGAATGAGCACGTCCTGAATTACGAGAACAACGACTTCTGCGATTACTACGTGACCCGCAAGGATGCCCTTTCGGCCATCGCCAAGCCGGGCAGCAGCCTTATCTTCAAGTCCGGCAACTACGAAGAAGTCAACAACTTCTTGCGCACGTCGACCGGATTCCGGTACTACAAGGGCTCCCCTGTCTCGAAATTCAATCCGGCCTTCCCTTACGCCCTGCCCGTCAAGGACGGGGCCAAGACAAGGGCGATTGCGGACAAGAGGCAGCCGGTGCGCTCGTACGCATTCCTCATCATGGAAGGCGAACCTGTCTATGCCATGCGCTCCGGCAAAGTCTGCCAATGCGACGACCCCCGGTGCCTTCTCGTGTATCACAAGGACGGGACTTTCGCCGCATACATGGGATTTGAAAGCACCACGGTCGGAGAAGGGCTGTCGGTAAGGACCGGGGACGAAATCGGTACCTGCGGCAAGTCCCGGCTCTGCGTCTCGTTTTTCTTCCTCGATCCGAACAAACTGGACGAAAAGACCTACCCCTACACCCATTTCACCCCTTACGTAAGGACCTCGGAAGGTGACGTGAAGCTGCCTCTCCAGCAGGACATCACGGCCGTCGTGGATGCCGACCTCATCAGCATGGACATGAGCAAGGCAGCGAGGAAGAAATATATAAAGAACCATTCCGGCAAATGAAACGCCTGGTCGCAGCATTCCTCGTCACTTTCCTGACGGTCCTGACGGCTTCCGCCCAGGTCCTCAGCCTTGATTACAGTGGGGACATGCTGCCATCGCGCTACATGAAGAAGATCATGCGCACCCTCCAGAGGGAAGCGGAATTCTACGGACCCCTGGGGCTGGGCGACACGGTCCGGCTGAAACTCCTGGTATTCAAGGACCGCGAGGACGGGAATGCCTACATACGGCAGTACAATCCTACCGTCTATGGCGACCGCTACGCCGGAGTGTTCCTTACGAAAAACAAGACGGCAGTAATCATGGGGACGGACAACCTCGAGCACGCCTGCACGACCGTATGCCACGAAGTAAGCCACTTCCTGCTGAGCCAGGTCGTCCCGCCCAAGTACACGCCATATGGCCTCAACGAAGGGATGGCGAGCTATTTCGGATACCTTACCGTCCGCAAGGACGGCTCCTTCAGGGAGGATATCCCCGAGGGCCGTATCGGCACCGTCAAGACGATGATCATGCTCGGAGAGTTCGATCTGGACAGATATATAGACATGAATTCCAGAGGTTTCATTGACGAAGACAGGCACGACTCGCACCAGTCCTACATGGTCACTAACGTGATGGTCGCCGTGATGTTCGAAAAGATAGGCGACGACGGCATGCGGGCTATCCTCTCGGATATAAAAGAGAAGAAAAAACTGCACGAAGCAATCGAAAACAATTACCCCGGAGGCCGCAGGGGCCTTCATGACGACATTGTCGAATACGTGAATTCAAAATGACGGACGAGATAATAACTTCCCTCCAGAATCCCAAGCTCAAGCGCCTTCTGGAGTTGCAGGCAAAGTCTTCCGCACGGCGGACCGCCGGCCTTTTCGTCGTGGAAGGCGTGCGCGAGCTGGGCCATTGCCTCGAAGCCGGATTCGAAGCGGAGACCGTGTTCTGGTGCCCTGAAATACTGCCCTCCCTACCGCCGCTGCCGACCTCCACGCGCACAGTGCAGGTAAGCCGCAAGGTATATGAGAAAGCGGCCTGCCGGGAATCCACCGAAGGCCTGGTCGCAGAGGTGCGCGCGCGGAATCTCCGCCTGCAGGACCTCCGCCTGCCTGAAAAGCCACTTGTCATGGTGCTTGAAAGCGTCGAAAAGCCGGGCAACCTCGGAGCCGTGCTCCGCAGCGCCGACGCCGCCGGAGCGGACGCCGTACTTTTCTGCGACCCGCTGACCGACCTCTACAACCCCAACCTCATAAGGGCATCCCTCGGTTCGGTATTCACCGTTCCCTGCGTCTGCTGTCCCTCGGACGAGGCCATCGCCTTCCTGAAGGGCCGCGGCATACGCATCCTGACCGCCCAGCTGCAGGATTCCTCCCCCTACTACGACTGCGACATGAGCTCCGGGACGGCCATAGTCATGGGCACTGAATCTACCGGGCTCACCGACATCTGGCGCAAGGCAGCGGACGCCCACATACGCATTCCCATGGCCGGCAGGATGGATTCCCTGAACGTCTCCGTCAGCGCCGCCATCCTCCTTTTCGAAGCAGTCAGACAGCGCAATGGATAGGTTCGGACTCATTGGCCACCCCATCGACCACTCCCTGAGCCCGGAACTCTTCCGGCTGGCCTACGGCGGGGAGTATCCCTACGACCTCATCGAAGGAGCCGTTTTCGAGGAATCGTGGCAGCGTTTCCTTGACGGCTACAAGGCCATAAACATCACGACGCCCTTCAAGGAAACCGCTTTCGAAGCGGTCTGCCGGCTGGAGCGGGAAGGACGCGGCTTCGTTTCGGACGAATGCCGGAAGATCGGAGCTACCAACCTCTGCATCAAGACTTCCCGCGGGATCGAATGCTACAACTCGGACTACCGCGGAGTAAAGGCCATGCTTTCCGAAAGGGGCTACGGCCGGGGCCGTTCCGTTCTAGTCGTCGGCTGCGGAGGAGCTGGCATGGCGGCCGCGGCGGCCGCAAGGGACCTCGGCGCGGACACCGTGGTCTGCAACCGCAGCGCTTCGAAATGCCCGGAAGCCCGTCCCCTGGACGATATTCCCCTGCTGGCTTCCGTATGTGACATCGTCATCTACACCCTCCCGGTGGCCATCCCCCAGCTCGCGCAGATGCGTGATCCCGGATTCGGCTGTGCCATGTGCTCGCCCGTAATCCTTGAAGCCAACTACCGGAACCCCTGTCTCGAGGGCGCTTTTACCGGCTACATAGGCGGCAGGGAATGGCTGTTGGCGCAGGCCGTGACAGGCTACAGGCTGATGACCGGAAAAGATCCTGATCCGGAAGCGATGAAAAGCGCGATATTTTGAAAAAAATTCCTACCTTGCAGGACTGACTTAAAATTTAAGGAGATATGTCATTGAATAAAGTATTATTGATCGGTAACGCGGGAAGAGACCCGGAAGTGCGTTACACTGACGGAAACGGAGGGGCGAAGGTCGCCACGTTCACCCTGGCGACGTCGGAGCGCTTCAAGGGCCGCGACGGAGAAGTACGTGAGAACACGGAGTGGCACAACATCGTGGCATGGAGGCAGTCCGCCGACGTAGCCGAGAAGTTTATCAAGAAGGGTACCCAGGTCTTCATCGAGGGCCGCATCCGCACCCGTTCCTACACGGACCAGGCCGGAGTGAAGAAATACACGACCGAGATCGTGGTGGATAACCTCCAGCTCCTCGGACGCCGTCCCGACGAGGGACAGGGCGGCGGAGGCAATTACGGCGGAAACTACGGCATCCCCGTACAGAACGCCTACTCCCAGCCCGCTCCCCAGCCGGCCCCGCGTCCCGCGGCAGCTCCCCAGCAGCCTCAGCAGCCCATCGACATCACTGTCGACGACCCCGGCTCCGACGACCTGCCGTTCTGAGCCGTGGCGGTTAAAAGCCTGTGATTCAAGCCCTACTTTATGTTCGGCTCTTCAAGACCGTAGCCTTTGGCACGGTCTTCTTTTTTCAGCAGGAGGCTGAAGATGAAGGCCAGCACCCCGAAGGAGGAGAACACTATCATCGGCACGAGATATCCTCCGGTGCCCTGGCGGAGCGATCCGATCAGCATCGGCACGAGGCAGAGGCCGATGTTCTGCACCCAGAAGATGAGGCAGTAGGCGCTTCCAAGTATCTTCTCATCGATAATCTTCGGAACCGAGGGCCACAGGGCGGCGGGCACGAGCGAGAAGCTCACTCCGAGCACCACTATCAGAAGCACGGCGAACCACTTGTGCGGGAACGCGGGAAGCAGGAAGGCGAAGCTCAGATGGCACACGATCATTATCAGGGCTCCGACCATGAGCATCGACGCACCCTTGCCCTTGCGGTCGAGGAAGATGCCGAGCAGCGGCGTCAGGCACATGGCCAGGATGGGGAAGCAGCTGAACAGCTGCGAGGCCGTCGCCGCATCGACACCGAGAGTCTCCTCTAGGAAGTTCGGGGCGTATCTCTGGAACGGGAAGATGGCGCTGTAGTACAGCACGCAGAGCATCGCCACTATCCAGAACATCTTGCTCTTGAAGATGGCTCCGAGGTCGCTGACATGGAATTCATCCTCGGGAGATTTCTCATCCGTGGCAAGCCCGGCGGCGACAAGCTGCCTGTCGAACTTCGAATCCAGCACGGCGAAGATGATGAAATTCAAAAGGCCTATGCAAAGCAGGGCGCCGCAGAATCCGAGGGGAGCGATGACGGAGCCGCCGAATCTCGCGGAGATCAGGGGCGCGATCCACATGACCCCGAAAACGCCCAGGCGGGCAATAGCCATCTCGAGGCCCATGGCGAGAGCCATCTCCTTACCCTTGAACCACTTGGCAAGGATCTTGGAAACGTTGGTTCCTTCCATCTCACATCCGCATCCGAAGATCATGAAGCCGAGCGAAGCCATCTTCGCACTGGCAGGCATCTCGACCCACCAGCTGCCAAGCCACTGCGCGAAGGCGGTGGTCTGGAACCAGTCGCTGATCCCGATGAACTTGATCCCGGCGCCCAGCACCATCAGTCCGGCAGACAGTATGCCGGAGAAACGCACTCCGAGCTTGTCCAGTATGACTCCTGCTATGATCAGGAAACCGCATACGTTAAGGATGTACTCGGAGGCGGCATACTTTCCGAAAACCCCGCTGTCCCAGCCGAGATTGCTCTCGACCAGCGACTTCAGCGGGGACATCACATCCACGAACATGTAGGCGAAGAACATCATCAACGCCACCAGGACCAGAACGCTCCATCTTGCGACGGGGTTGTCGTTCATCAGCTTTTCTACTTTTGCACTCATATCGTTTTGAATTATATTCGTCCAAGGGCGGCTAAGTTACCCTTTTTGCGCTAAAACTCAAAAAAAAACCTTAACTTCGCCCCGATGTACGAACTCCTGGATAAGATATCCTCGCCCGAGGACCTGAGGAAGCTGGAGCCCGGGCAGCTGCCCGCCCTGTGCGAAGAGATACGCGCGTATATGATAGAGGTATGCTCCCGCAACCCGGGCCACCTGGCTTCGAGCCTCGGGGCCGTCGAGCTCATCGTGGGCCTGCACTACGTGTTCGACACCCCTGGCGACAAGATAGTCTTCGACGTGGGTCACCAGGCGTATGCGCACAAGATCCTGACCGGACGCAGGGAAGCTTTCCGCACCCAGCGCACGAAAGGCGGGATCAGCGGCTTCCCGAGAATCTCCGAAAGCCCTTACGACGCATTCGGAGCAGGCCATTCCTCTACATCCATCTCCGCGGCGCTCGGACTTGCCGAAGCTTTCCGCCAGCAGGGCCTGGACAACAAGGCCATAGCCCTGATAGGCGACGGGGCCCTCACGGGAGGGCTCGCCTTCGAGGGCCTGAACAATGCCGGGGAGAGCAGCGCCGATCTTCTCGTCATCCTCAACGACAACAACCAGTCCATAGACAGCAACACCGGCGGGATGCACAAGCACCTGCTGAACCTGACAACCAGTTCCGGCTACAACCGCTTCAAGGCGCGCGTCTGGAACACCCTGGGGGACCGCGGCATCAGGTCTTTCATCCAGAGATGGCTGCGGAGCTTGAAATCATGGGTGGTCAAGAAAAGCGGCGGCGACCTCTTCGAGAGCCTCGGCTTCCGCTATTTCGGCCCCATAGACGGCAACGACATACTCCAGGTCGTCGCCACCCTGCGGAGGATCCGCGACCTCAAGGGCCCGAGGCTGCTGCATTGCATGACGGTCAAGGGCAACGGCTACGGCCCCGCCGAAGCCGACCCCGTGGTCTGGCACGCCCCCGGCAAGTTCGACCCCGCCACAGGGCAGAGACAGACTCCCGCCCGCCCCGCCGACAGGTATCAGGATGTCTTCGGGCAGGTGCTCTGCGAACTCGCCGAAGCCGATCCCAGGGTGGTCGGAGTGACTCCCGCGATGGCCACAGGCTGCGGGATGAACCTGCTCGCGGAGCGCCATCCGGACCGTTTCTATGACGTCGGGATCGAGGAAGAACATGCCGTGACATTCTCCGCTGGCCTTGCCGCCGGAGGCATGATCCCGTTCTGCAACATCTACTCGGCCTTCTCGCAGAGGGCCTACGACCAGATCATCCATGACGTGGCCCTGCAGGGACTGCCGGTGGTGCTCTGCTTCGACAGGGCGGGCCTCGTCGGCGAAGACGGATCCACGCACCAGGGCAGCTTCGACATCGCGGCATACCGTTCGGTTCCGGGCACGGTCATCAGCGCCCCCTCGGATGAGATTTCGCTGAAGAACCTCATGCACACGGCCCTCAAGGCAGCCTCCGGCCCCTTCATCATCCGCTATCCGCGGGGCATGGGCGAAGGACGCGTCTGGAAGGACGCGCCCGCGACGATATATGACATAGGAAAGGCCGAAGAAAGGCTGGCCGGCTCCGACGTCGCGATAGTGGCCTGCGGTCCCGCCGTGAACAGGGCCCTCGAGGCGGCCGCGCGCTTCGGCGGCAGGGCCGGAGTCTATGAATTCCGCTTCATAAAGCCCCTGGACACCGCCATGCTGGAAAAGATCGCCCGCAGCTACAAGAGCATACTCACCGTGGAGGACGGTTCCCTGAAGGGCGGCCTTTACGGAGCGGTCTGCGAATTCCTCGCGGACAAGCCTTTCGCCGTCCCCGTCCGGGGCAACGGCATTCCAGATCTATTCATCCCGCACGCGAGGCAAGCCGAACAGCGCTCGGACTGCGGGCTCGACGAAGCCGGCATCTCGGCAGCCATAGAAGCCCTGCTCGGCTGAAAAAGATTTGGAAAAAGTTTTGCAAATCAGAAATAATCACTATATTTGCAGTCCCTTTTTCGGAGGGGCTTGAAATACTGCCGATGTAGCTCAGTTGGCCAGAGCACGTGATTTGTAATCTCGGGGTCGTGGGTTCGAATCCCTCCATCGGCTCACTGAGTTCATCAGCATTTTGATTCAAGGGCAAGTACCAGAGCGGTCAAATGGGGCAGACTGTAAATCTGCTGGCTTACGCCTACGGTGGTTCGAATCCATCTCTCCCCACAAGATTTATAAACAGGCGGAAATGTTGTAGGAAATTGCTTGAAACAGCATTGCCGCCTATTTTGTAAGTCA
>JAEEGL010855502.1_pt1 | contig 21373 bp, 20 predicted proteins | sample 9134231 | NCBI WGS metagenome assembly JAEEGL01 (sample SAMN16246548, study PRJNA631951) | gut metagenome | biome: gut microbiome; feature: rumen; material: fiber-attached | host: Bos | place: Iran: Karaj | collected 2018-10
ATGAAGCTGACCGATACTAATAGGTCGAGGGCTTGTTCACAAGCGTCTGCAAAAGCAGAAGCAGGAAGTGAAAAGAATGCAAAGAAGAAAGCGCGGAACGAAGGAAAGAAAGAGTTCGAGGCTCAGGAAAGATAAGAGATCGGAAGATCATGTATGCAGTTTTGAATGTTCTATTGACATTCAAAGGAAGGTATGATATAGTATCATATGTTCCGTGAACTGAATATAGTTCATAATCCTCGATAGCTCAATGGTAGAGCATCCGGCTGTTAACCGGAGGGTTGCTGGTTCGAGCCCGGCTCGGGGAGTTATGGTGGCGATGCGTCATTGGGTAACACCCGTTCCCATTCCGAACACGATGGTTAAGACAATGACGGCCGATGGTACTTGGTGGGTGACTGCCTGGGAGAGTAGGTGGCCGCCATTTTTTTATTTCTAAATTACATATAATGTGTAACCTCCGGTGACATTGTTTGGTATTAAGTGTAGATATCAAACAAACCGGAGGTTTTTATCATGTTTTGCCCGCATTGTGGTCATCAGCTTCCTGATGGAGCTTCTTTCTGTCCGAATTGTGGATCTTCTCTGAAGAAATATCAAAATACAAGCGTCTTTTCTGGGATCAGTCTTCCTCATAGAACAACATCTTTTGCTCTCGTTATCATATCACTGTTACAGTTGTTGGGAGCTGTACTTACAGCATTCACGCCGATTTTCGGTGGTGCCCGCTATTATGATGAGTTGACACCTCTTCTTGGCTGGAGACGAAGCAGTCAGGATGTGTATATGCATGGTTACGGTGATGTGGAAGGCAGCGGAAAGATCATCATGGTTTTGACTATCATCTTCCTTTTCATCATTGCTGCAACTATTTTGATGTCGATCATGAAGCAATGGGTCAAGACATCAACATTCCTTTCTCTTGGAACTTATATTTTGTTTCTGGTGATCTGCCAAGGAATTATCAAGAATGACGTGGGAGAGGCACCCATAAAAGCTGTCGGATGGATCAATATCTGCATCTTCAGTATTGCAGCATTTATCTCTATTGGTTTTACAAGACACTTACCTTCGTCACAGCAAAGGATGAACCATACGAAAATGTCTGTACAGTTGACACAGAAACTTACCAAGGCAGGCTTCTCCGGTGCCAGATTGGGCGTCATCGCTTGTTTTGTCACAATTGTGCCTGGTGCGTTGTTCCTGGGCTGGGTATTCAGCGATATATTGTATCTTGGGAATTTCGGGGCGATCCTGGGCATACTTCTTTTCGCATCTTGCATGATCTTCTGTATGATCCAAATCAAGAAAAAGAGCAGCAGGATGTGTATGATCATTGCAGCGGCCGTAGGCGGTATCAGTTCTTTTATGAGCGGTATGATGGTCGGTTCTCTGATCCTCGGCGTTTTAGGACTTGCCGGTGTCACCATGATGATCATCGCACTCATCGCAGTGTGTACTGAAGGAAGACTAGAAGTTGCCTCTGTAGAATAAAAAAAGATCCCGGATCTGTGATTCAGATCCGGGTCTGTCTTTGTATGGCTTGTGTTTACGGGGATGTGTAGCTCAGAGGATTGGCCAGCCCGCCATTGACCTGTACTTCAAAGTGAAGGTGGTTTCCGGTGGAATCACCGGTGGTACCGACACCAGCAATGGTCTGACCGGCTGATACATAATCACCGTATGAAACATAAAGGACACAGCAGTGGGCGTACAGGGTAACAACACCGGCGCCATGAGAAATGGCTATGTAGTTACCGTAACTTCCGTTCCAACCTGCAGTGATGACGGTTCCGGATTCTGCTGCGACGATCGGGGTGCCGCCCGGTGCCGCGACATCGATGCCGCGATGGGGGAGACCATAGATCGCGTCTGCCTCACCAAAGTAGGTGGTCAGATGTGAGTATCCGGGAACAGGCCAGTACAGGCCGCCTCCGTCGTAGGAACCGGAGTCATAGTCATCGTAGGAGTCCTCTTCCTCGGTATCATCATAATCCTCGGATTCGGATTCGTAGTACTCTTCTTCGGTATCCTCTTCTTCTGCTTCTGCGGCTTCGGCTGCCTGACGAGCGGCTTCTTCTTCCTCAGCTTGGCGTCTGGCTTCTTCCTCAGCCTTTTTACGGCGTGCTTCTTCCTCTTCCGCAGCTTTGCGGCGGGCTTCTTCTTCCTGCCGTTTACGTTCCGCTTCGATGCGGGCCGCGGTTTCAGCGATCTCAGATGCGAGTTCTTCACGCTCTGCCTGCAATTGTTCGACGTAGAGCGCCAGGGCATCAGCATCTTCCTGAAGCGATTTCAGTTCTTCGGACTTTTCATCCTTGACTTCCTGCAGCTCGGCTTTCTTTTCTTCCTGCTGAGCGCGGTTTTCTTCTAAAACGGCTTCTTCTTCGCTGACTTCTTTTTCTTTGGCTTCGACCTCAAGACGGGCCGCGCCAAGGTTTTCCATGATTTCACGGTCGTAAGCTGCCAGATCCTTGCTGTATTCAGCTTTACTGAACAACTCCGACATGTTCTCGGCCTGGAGCAGGACTTCCAGATAACTGGTCTGTCCGGACTCGTAGACCGCTTTGAGACGAAGCTTTAATTTTTCATACCAAATGGCTTCGGTCTCTTTGGCAGTTTCCAACTCGGCTTTGGTTTTCTCAAGAAGTGCAAGATTCTCCTCGATATCGGCATCCAGTTGGAAGATGGTTTCTTCCACTTTGCCGATCTTCTCGTCAAGTTCTTTAACTGCCTGAGTAACTTTTTCAACCTTTTCCTGAGCTTTTGATAATGCCTCTTGTGTTTCCGTTTCTTTCTGCTCGACCTCGGACTCTTTTCTCTGTAATTCTTCAAGTGCCGATTCGTCATCCCCCGTGGCAAACACAGGTTGCGCCATACAGGTCACAAGCATCAAGACAGAAAGAACGGTCCCTATGATTGCTCGTTTGTTTCGCATAATACGCCTCCTTTGCGATGCAGGTATGATTATACTACTTAATTTTAAAATTGTCAAATTACAGGATTTTTACGCAAAATTTACATAAAGATAAGCCGCGGGAAACATTAAGTCTCCAGCGGCTTTTGTGTCTTTTACCGTTTTATTTTTCGGTGATCTTTGCGTGATAGCGCTGCAGTGAATGGACCTTGGTACCCAGCGATTCCTTGATGGCTTTGATACCCTGCATCGTCGCGTTCGCGGCTGCCATGGTCGTCACATAAGGAATCCGACTGCGGATCGCGGCCTTGCGGATATAGCTGTCATCGATCGCGCTCTTCTTACCGATGGGCGTGTTGATGATCAACTGGATCTCTCCATTTTTGACAGCATCCAGGATGTTCGGACGGCCTTCATTGATCTTGGCGATCTTGCGGGCTGGGATCCCGTTCTCGGTGATCATATTGTAGGTCCTGTCGGTGGCCATGAGATCGAATCCGAGTTCATGGAAACCTCTGGCGATCTCCAACAGTTCCGGCTTATCACGGTTGCTGACGCTGATCAGGACCGTGCCTTCCAGCGGCAGCGGCGACTGCGTGGCCTCCTGCGCTTTATAATACGCTTTACCGAAGTTGGAAGAAAGACCCAGAACTTCGCCGGTGGAGCGCATTTCCGGCCCAAGGACCGGATCGACTTCCTGGAACATATTGAAGGGGAAGACCGCTTCTTTGACACCATAATATGGGATGTTCTTTTCTTTCAGATTCGGTACCGGAGAGGGACGTCCTGAGTAAGGCGCTGTCATGATATCGGTCGCGATCTGTACCATGTTGGTCCCGCAGACTTTAGAGACCAGCGGCACGGTACGGGAAGCACGCGGATTGGCTTCGATCACGAAGACCTTGCCGTCCTCGATGGCATACTGCATGTTCATGAGACCGACGACGTGCATCTCCCGCGCGATACGGGTGGTGTAATCCTTGATGGTCGCGATCTGTTCTTCCGTCAGGTTTTTCGGCGGCAGGATGCAGGAGGAATCACCAGAGTGGATACCGGCCAGTTCGATATGCTCCATGACCGCGGGTACATAGACGTATGTACCATCGCTGATCGCATCCGCTTCACATTCAGTCGCGTGATGCAGGAAACGGTCGATCAGGATAGGATGGTCCGGCGTGACACCGACGGCCTCGCTCATATAGAAGCGCAGAGCTTCGTCATCATAGACGACTTCCATGCCGCGGCCGCCCAGAACGAAGGAAGGACGTACCATGACGGGATATCCGATCTTCGCGGCGATCGCGAGAGCGTCATCAACAGTGACAGCCATGCCGGATTCGGGCATCGGGATGCCCAGACGATCCATCATGGCACGGAACAGGTCGCGATCCTCAGCCATATCGATGGTCTCCGGGGAAGTACCGAGGATGGTCACGCCGTTTTCTTTCAGGGAGTCCGCTAGATTCAGCGGGGTCTGACCGCCGAACTGCGCGATCACGCCCAGGGGCTGCTCCTTATGGTAGATGCTCAAGACATCTTCCAGCGTCAGCGGTTCGAAATACAATTTGTCGGAAGTATCGTAATCGGTGGAGACCGTTTCCGGATTGCAGTTGACGATGATGGTCTCAAAGCCGAGCTTCTTCAGGGCCAGTGCGGCATGGACGCAGCAATAGTCGAACTCGATACCCTGGCCGATACGGTTGGGACCGCCGCCCAGGATCATGATCTTCGGCTTGCTTCCTGCAAGAGGGCCATCGTCCTGAATATGGTAAGAAGAGTAGTAGTACGCGGAATCCTGAGTGCCGCTGACGTGTACGCCTTCCCAGCCTTCCGTCACACCGATCGCTTCACGCGCGGTACGGACTTCGGCTTCCGTCGTTCCCAGAAGACCAGCCAGATACCGATCAGAGAAGCCGTCCAGCTTCGCCTGTTTCAGCAGATCCATCGGCAGCATGGAGCCGGCATAGGTGCGGATGTTTTCTTCCTCTTCGACCAGTTCCTTCATCTGCTGCAGGAAATAATGCTTGATCTTGGTCATTTCATAAAGCGTGTCGATGGAGGCACCTTTACGAAGGGCTTCGTACAGAATGAATTGACGCTCGCTGGAAGGTGCATGCAGCAGTCCAAGCAGTTCCTCCAGGGACATGTCAGCGTAGTTTTTCGCTCCGCCCAGTCCGTAACGTCCGATCTCAAGAGAACGGATCGCTTTCTGGAATGCTTCTTTATAGGTCTTGCCGATGCTCATGACTTCACCGACGGCACGCATCTGCGTACCCAGCTTATCCTCAGCACCCTTGAATTTCTCGAATGCCCAGCGGGCGAACTTCAGAACGACATAATCTCCATCCGGCACGTATTTGTCCAGAGAACCGTATTTGCCGCAGGGGATCTCATCCAATGTCAGGCCGCAAGCCAGAAGGGCGGAGACTTTAGCGATGGGGAAGCCGGTCGCCTTGGAAGCCAGAGCGGAGGAACGAGAGGTCCGGGGATTGATCTCGATGACGATGACACGGTCTGTGACCGGATCATGTGCGAACTGTACGTTGGTACCGCCGATGACCTCGATTGCTTCCACGATGCGGTAAGCCTGTTCCTGCAGGCGCTGCTGCACTTCTTCCGAAATGGTCAGCATAGGTGCGGAACAGAAGGAATCACCCGTGTGGATGCCCAGCGGGTCGATGTTTTCGATGAAGCAGACGGTGATCATCTGGTTCTTGGCGTCGCGGACGACTTCCAGTTCCAGTTCTTCCCAACCGAGGACGGATTCCTCGACCAGGACCTGGCCCACCAGACTGGCCTGCAGACCGCGGGCACAGACGACGCGCAGCTCTTCGACGTTGTAGACCAGACCGCCGCCGGCTCCGCCCATGGTATAGGCGGGACGCAGCACGACCGGATAGCCCAGTTTTTGTGCGATCTCCTCAGCCTGCGGTACAGAGTAGGCGACTTCACTGCGGGCCATTTCGATGCCCAGCTGGTTCATCGTGTTCTTAAATTCGATACGGTCCTCACCGCGCTCGATCGCGTCGACCTGCACGCCGATGACTTTGACTCCGTATTCGTCCAGAACACCCGCCTTGTACAGTTCAGAACATAAATTAAGCCCTGACTGGCCTCCGAGATTGGGAAGCAGGGCATCAGGACGTTCTTTTTCGATGATCTGCGTCAAACGCTCCAGATTGAGCGGCTCAATATAAGTGATGTCGGCAGTTTCCGGATCGGTCATAATGGTAGCAGGATTGGAATTGACGAGAACGATCTCGTAACCAAGGCTGCGCAACGCTTTACAAGCCTGTGTTCCGGAATAGTCGAACTCACAGGCCTGACCGATGATGATCGGACCGGATCCAATGATCAAAACTTTGTGGATGTCAGTACGCTTCATGTATGCTCCTTGCTGGTTGCATAATTATAAAATTATGCATAACTTAATACTATAACCTGAATTATGATACCACAGGAACGGGCCTTCGACAAGATGCTTTTATTGACAATTCTTCTTTTCAATGTTATAGTTTTTTCGGCACACAATGACAAAACAGAAAGGTAGAAATAGATATGTGCGGTTATGCAGGTTTTTTTGGAACGGGGCATTATGACCGGAATCAGGTCCTGGAGCAGATGAGTGAGATCATCGCCCATCGTGGTCCGGACAGTGCGGGATCCTTTGTGGACGAATATGTCGCCCTGGGCTTCCGCCGTCTGAGCATCATCGATCTTGCGGGCGGTTCTCAGCCCATCCACAGTACGAACGGCAGATATGTCATCGTATTCAACGGGGAGATATACAATTACCGGGAGATCCGCAAGGAGCTGATCGAGCAGTACGGCCGTACCTTTAAGACAGATTCCGACACGGAAGTCGTGCTGCAGTCCTACGAGGTCTATGGCAACGAAGCGGCTTCCCATCTGCGCGGCATGTTCTCCTTTATTATTTATGATAAAGAACGGCATACCTTGTACGGTGCGCGGGATTATTTCGGTATCAAGCCGCTGTATTACGGCAAGATGAACGATACCTTGTTCTTCGGTTCTGAAATCAAATCTTTCCTGCCGCATCCTGCTTTCCGCAAGGAGATCAACCATGAAGCGGTCAAGATGTACCTGATCTTCCAGTATTCCGCGTTGCCGGAAACCCTGTTCAAGGGCATCTTCAAGCTGACGCCGGGCAGCTATTTCACCTATGAAAACGGCGTTTTCACACAGACCAAGTATTTCGATCCCACATATGAGACCACCCAGCGCACATTGGAGGAGACCGTTGAAGCCATCGACAAGACCATCCTGGACTCCGTGGATTATCATCAGATCGCGGACGTCGAGGTGGGCAGCTTCCTTTCCGCCGGTGTGGACTCCAGTTACATCGCATCTACCGTAAAGCCCATGAAGACCTATACGGTGGGATTCGGAGTCGGCGGTTTCGACGAGACCACCTATGCAAAGGACCTCAGTGAGATCCTGCACATGAAGCACGCCAGCAAAATGATCTCCGCGGACGAGTTTTTCGATATTCTGCCCAAGGTGCAGTATCATTCAGACGAGCCGCACGCGAATCTTTCCGCCGTCCCGCTATGGTTCTTGGCGGAACTGGCCGCAAAGGATGTCAAAGTCGTCCTGTCCGGTGAGGGTGCGGACGAGATGTTCGGTGGATATGAATTCTACATCCCCAGTAAAGGCGGAAATCGGTATCAGAAGATCGTTCCGTATCCGGTCCGCAAGGCGCTGGCAAAAGCGGCTTCCAAACTTCCGCATTTCAAAGGCCAGGCATTCCTGCAGCGAAATGTGGAGGAACTGAAGAATTCCTACATTGGCCAGGCGTTCATCATGGACAACGAGCAGGCGGACGCTTTGCTCAAGCCGGCCTACAAGAGCTCCATGCGCTATCAGGATGTGACGCGTCCGTATTTTGAGAAGGTCAAGGATTGTGATCAGTCCCGGCAGATGATGTTCCTGGATATGCACCTTTGGCTGCCTAACGACATCCTGCTGAAGGCCGACAAGATGACGATGGCCCATTCCTTGGAGCTGCGTGTTCCGTATCTGGACCGTGAAGTGTGGAAGCTGGCCCGCACCATCGATACCAAGTACGAGATCGATGGAATGACGACCAAGAAAGCCTTCCGCAAAGCCGCGCTCTCGCACATCCCGAAGGATTGGGCGCGCCGCAAGAAGCTCGGCTTCCTGGTACCGTTCCGCGTCTGGCTGACCGAGGAAAAGTACTACAACCGCGTCAAGGCCTATATCAACCAGGATTTCTGTGCGGAATTCTTCGATCTGGATCTGCTCAATACCTGGCTGGATGAGCATTATCAAAAGAAAGCGAATCATGCCCGGAAGATCTACACGGTGTATTCCTTCCTGCTTTGGTATGAGGAGTACTTTATCAAACGATAAAACTTGAAGGGGAGCAGGGATGCTTCCCTTAATTATTCGAAACAGGAGGTCATATCATGCGTCCTTTTACCTTCGTCATTCTGGGTGCGGCTAAGATCGCCCCGAAATTCATCGATGCCGCAAGACGTGTCCCAGACGTGCAGATCGCGGCAGTGGCCAGTAAAAGCATGGAACGAGCGGAGCAGATGGCAGGAAAATACTGTATCCCCAGGGCCTATGATGATTATGAGACCATGCTGATCGAGGAAAAGCCGGATGCAGCGTACATATGCGTTACACCCAATGATCATTTCCGCCTGACCATGATGTGCATCAGGCATCATATACCTGTGCTTTGCGAGAAAGCCATGTTCCAGAACAGCCGGGAGGCGCTGGATGCGTTCGATGCGGCCGCCAAGGAACAGGTCTTTGTGATGGAAGCCATGTGGAGCCGTTTCCTGCCGCCGACGCAGAAGCTGAAACAATGGTTGGCGGAAGGACGGATCGGCCGGCCTGAAACCGTGCACACGACCCTTGGTTTCCATGCGGATCCGAATCCCGTCAACCGCTATATGAATCCTGCCCTGGGCGGTGGCGCTGCCAAAGACCTGACGGTGTATACCTATGAGCAGACCGTCTATATCATCGGTGAACCGGTCGTGCGTGTGGAGGCGGATGCCCTTTGGGGGACGAGCGGTGTGGACATGACAGATCACGTCTATGTGCGCTTTCCCAATACAATCGCGGAACTGGTCTCGTCCTTCGAGGCGGAACTGTCCAACAAGATCGAGATTCGCGGTCCGAAGGGCTATATGATCATGCCGGACGTCAATATGCCGGAAGGTTGCGCGCTGTACGGACCGGACGGGACGATGGTCGAATCCTTTACGGATACAGTCACACAGAACGGTTTCAGTTACGAGATCGCAGAAGTCGTGCGCTGCGTGCGAGAAGGGCTTTTGGAAAGCCCTGTGGTACCGTGGCAGACAACGATCGACTGCGCGAAAGTCTTCGACCTGATCGACGCGACCAAGTGATAGATCCAAGCATGCCGATACCAGATCATACAACTAAAAAAGCCGGGGCTTACAGGAAGCTCCGGCTTTTGTCGATCATTCGTATTTCGAGACTTCGATATGTTCGATGACCACGTCGTTCAAAGGTTTATCATCTTCATCGGTTTCTACAGCGGCGATCTTATCGACCACGTCCATACCTTCATAGACCTGTCCGAAGACGGTGTGGACCTGATACAACCATGGTGTTCCGCCATACTGTTTGAACAGTTCTTTCTGTGCGTCATTGAGGCCGAACTGATCCAGATAGGCTTCATATGTCTGCTCAGTCTGTACGATAAAGAACTGTGAACCGTTCGTATTCGCACCGCTGTTGGCCATGCAAAGTGCTCCGCGGATCGGGACAAGATCGGTGAATTCGTCTTCGAAGGTCCCGCCCCAGACACTTTCGCCATGATAACCGGTACCGGTCGGATCCCCGCCTTGGATCATGAAATCATTCATGACACGATGGAAAATGATGCCATCATAGTACCCTTGCTCGGCCAATGTAAGGAAATTCTCTACTGCCTTAGGTGCGTCTTCCGGAAAGAACCGGACCTTGATGTCGCCGAAGCCTTGTACCGTCATGGTCACGACGGTATCACCGGACTGTGGGCCGGCCAATTGGGCTGCAACGGCTTCTTCCGGTGCCAGATCCACCGGCGCCGTCATATCGACGACGGGTTCGGAAGACTTGGACTTGCAGGAACACAGCAGCAAAGCGGAAAGTAATAATAACAAAAATATACGTTTCATAGCTACTCCTTTTTGTTTAGTCAACCTATTATAAACCAATCATTGAAGGATTGCAATACGCGGCAAATTCCATTATAATAGAGCACATGATGAAAAAAACGATTTATATTTCCGATCTGGATGGGACGCTTCTGGAACCGGATGCGACCTTGTCTTATGAAACGGCGCAGCGGCTGAATGCACTGATCCAACGGGGGGCTGCCATCTCAGCGGCAACTGCCCGCACGTGGGCGACGGTACGCTATCTGCTTCAGGATGTAGCACTGGATCAACCTGTCATTCTGATGAACGGGGTCTGTCTGTTTGACCCGGTCGGGGACCGGTATCTGAAGATCCATCCGATCCCTGAAAACGTGCTGCTGCGGCTTTTGGATGTCATGGCGGATGAGGATGTGCATGGTTTCCTGTACCGCATCCGCAATAACGAACTGATCACTTTTTACGATCAAGTCGCTAACCAGCCGATGCAGGATTTCATAGAAGAGCGGCAGCAGAAATATCATAAATTGTTTGTACAGTGTGCGGACCTGAAGCAGGAAGTTTCCAAGGATATCGTCTATCTGTCCATGATCAACACGCCGGAGCATCTGGACCCGGTCTACGAGCGGATCAAGGATGATCCGGAGCTGCATATCGAATATTATAAAGATATTTATGATGAAGGCTACTGGTATCTTGAGGTAAGCGCGGGCAGTGCGTCCAAAGCAGTCGCCGTGCAGTGGCTGAAAGAATATGGTGGTTTTGATGAACTGGTCGTCTTCGGCGATAATATGAACGATCTGTCCATGTTCGCCGCGGCGGATCGGGCGTATGCTGTGGCAAACGCGGTGCCTGCCGTTAAGGAAAAAGCGGACCAGGTCATCGGCGCGAACATCGACTGCGGGGTACCTGCGTTCATCGAAGAAGAGCTGAGGAGGGAAACAAATGGGACGTTTTGACGGTTATTTGTTTCTTTCCGATATGGATGGGACTTTGACGTACCGGGATCAGGTCTCGCCGGAAAACCAGGAAGCCATACGATTCTTCCAAAGAGAAGGCGGGATCTTCACCATCGCGACCGGGCGTCCGCCCATGTACATCCGCCGGTTCCTGGATCAAGTAGAACCGAATTCCTATGTCGTCGCGGTCAATGGCACGGTCATTTATGATCTGAAGGAGGACTGCATGGTCTGGTATGACAGTTTACCGGAGGATGCGGTCGATGTCGTCGAATATGTGCAGGCGCATCATCCGCAGGCGCTTTCCATCCATACGACGAATTCTTTCAGTGATTATTCTGTCGCTTTCGATCCTAAGAAGGACGGCAGTTTTCGGGAGTTCGCTGCACATATGCCCGGACCTTGGTATAAAATGATCGTGATCGAAGAAGCCGCCCACTCCGGTGAAGGTCTGGCAGATCTGATCGAACATTTTGGAGACCGGTTCCGTTTTGAACGCAGCTGGCCGGAGGGGATCGAGATGCATTCCATGACCAGCGGCAAAGACGTCGCCATACAGAAACTGAAGGAACTCATCCCTTCAGTGCATACGGTGCTGGCCGCGGGCGACTATGAAAACGATATCGCGATGCTCAAGGCTGCAGATATCGGGTATGCCATGGGCAATGCCCCGGAACATGTCAAAAAAGAAGCCGACCGCGTTGCACCGGTCTTTACCGAGCACGCGATCGCGCAGATCATATATTCCATCAAGTAACTATAAGGAGGATATCATACATGGCTATGACAAAAAAACCTGTAAAAGGTATGAAGGATATACTGCCGGAGGAGATGGCGATCCGCGATTACGCGATCAATCTCATCAAGGAAACGTATAAAGGGTTTGGTTTCACGCCCATCGAAACGCCGACGATGGAGCACATCGGCAACCTTAGCAGTAAAGAGGGTGGTGAGAACGAAAAGCTGATCTTCAAGGTCCTTAAGCGCGGCCAGAAACTGGATCTGGACAAGGCTGCGAATGAAAACGATCTGGTCGACAGCGGACTCAGGTATGATCTTACGGTCCCACTGTGCCGCTATTATTCCAACAACTCTGAGATCCTGCCCGCGCCGTTCAAGGCGCTGCAGGTCGGGAGCGTGTATCGTGCGGACCGTCCGCAGCGCGGCCGCTTTCGTCAGTTCACCCAGTGCGACATCGACATCCTGGGCGATCCGACCAACCTGGCCGAGATCGAGTTGATCCTGGCTACGACCACTTTGCTGGGCAAGCTGGAGTTCTCCAACTTCAAGGTACACATCAATGACCGTCGGTTCCTGAAGGCTATGGCCGCGTATGCCGGCTTCCCGGAGGACCGGACCGACGTCGTCTTCATCATCCTGGACAAGATGGACAAGATCGGCTGGGAAGGTGTGCAGGAAGAGCTTTTGAAGGAAGGTTTCGGAGAGGAAAGCGTAGCGAAATACGTTGCTCTGTTCGAGCATATGGGCAGCGGTAAAGAGGCCATTGCCTATCTTGCGGAGCAGCTGGGGAGTTTCCTGGATCCGGCCGCCGTTCAGAACCTCAATGAGATCATCGACGCGGTGGACGCACTGAAAACGGCTGATTTTGAACTGGCTTTCGATGCTACGCTGGTCCGCGGCATGGGCTATTACACCGGCACCATCTTCGAGATCGAGATGCTGGATTTTGGCAGCGCCTGCGGAGGCGGCGGCCGTTATGATGAACTGATCGGCAAATTCACCGGTATGAAGGTCCCGGCCTGTGGTTTCTCCATCGGCTTTGAACGTATCATTACCTTGCTTTTGGAACGAGGCTTCAAAGTACCGGGTGCAGCGGCGAAAAAAGCATATCTGATCGAAAAAGGAATGAACGCGGAAGGGATCCGCAAGGTGCTGGAACAGGCGCAGGCAGAACGGGCTTCCGGTATGACCGTAGCGGTCAGCATGCGCAATAAGAATGCCAAATTCCAGAAGGACCAGCTGACCAAAGAAGGGTATACCGAGATCGTCGATGTCTACAAAAAATGATCTGCATCTGTACATGATCCGTCATGGTGAAACGGACTGGAACGTACAGCATATTCTTCAAGGAACGGCGGATATTCCTCTGAATGAGAACGGCCGCGCACAGGCCCTTGCGCTGGCGGAAGAACTGAAAGAAGCAGGGCTGGTTTTCGACCGTATCTACTGCAGCCCTTTGAGCCGGGCCAAAGATACAGCCATGCTTGCGACCGGCTGCAGTGCTGAGGATCTGAGCATCGATCCGCGATTGACAGAGATCGAGTTCGCCGAACTGGAAGGTGCTCCTTATGAGCTGAGAGATCCGGAAGCGGTGGCCCGTCTGCCTGAGAATCTGCGGAATTTCGCTGAAGATCCGGCACGCTTCATCCCCGTGGAGGGCGGCGAGCACTTCCGTGACGTGATCCGGCGTCTGGGCAGCTTCCTTGCAGATCTGGAGAAGACCATCGGTGAAGAGGAGAGGATACTCATCGTTTCCCATGGCTGCGCGCTTCATGGATTGTTGTACAATCTTTGTGAGAAAAATGATCTGAAAATGTACTGGGAACCCTTGTTGGGCAATTGCCGTTTGGCAGAATGGAGAAAAGGAGAATTGATCTTATGAAGTATATGATCGCCTCGGATATTCATGGATCCGCATATTATGCGCACCAGATGGTCGAAGCGTTCCAGCGGGAACAAGCCGACCGCCTCATCCTTTTGGGTGACCTGCTGTACCATGGCCCCCGCAACGACCTGCCCGAAGGGTACGCGCCGAAAGAAGTCATCGATCTGCTGAATGCTTTGAAGGACCGCATCTTCTGCGTACGCGGCAATTGTGAAGCAGAAGTGGACCAGATGGTCCTGGAGTTCCCGGTTCTGGCGGATTACGCATTGATCGATCTGGGACGGAACATGCTGTTCGTGACCCATGGTCATGTGTATAATGAGGCGCAGCTGCCGCCGCTGCAGAGGGGTGACATCTTGCTGCATGGACATACCCATGTGGATGCGCTGGTGGTGCAGGAAGATCATATCTACATGAATCCCGGCTCGATCGCCATGCCAAAAGAGGACAGACCGCATAGTTACATGACCCTGGAAAACGGGCTGTTCCAGTGGAAGACCCTGGATGGTACCATCTATCGGAGCTATCAGAACTGATCCTGCTGTTGGTGTCAATTGCAAACAAAAAAAGCCAGTCTTCGGACTGGCTTTTACAGTATATCGTCTACGGCTTCCGGAGCAAGAAGTGCTTCAGAGACCAGATATTCCAGGAGATGTTTCAGAATACCGTCGGAATAATCATAACCGCGGATCCCTAAAGCTTCGGCGCCGCGGACATTGGCTGGACTGTCGTCGATGAAGAGGACTTCTTCTGGTTGGAGTTCATACGTATCCAACAGGTATTGGTAGATCTCCGGACCGGGCTTGAGCAGTTTAAGGTCGGAGGAAAGCACGATGCCCTTCAGATATCGGAACGCAGGGATACCCTTCTTGTAGGTGTGGAATTGCTGGCCGGCGTTGGAAAGCAGATACAGGGGAATGCCGGAAGCACTGAGGACCGCCATCAACCGTTCGATCCCGGAAAAGACGGGCATGTTTTCATACCAATGGTGCAGCAGATACAAACCCTTATCAACAAGCGGGGCTGGCAGGGAGGCCTCAAGGACCTGGTCGAATTCCTCCAGTTCGATGGTCCCTTCATCCAGGCGAAACCACTCCTGGGAATGGAATACGGCGTCCTCCAGGATGCGGGCTTCATCCGGATCTTTGGTGACGCGGCGGACGTACAGCGCGGGATCATATTGAATGATCACACCCCCCATATCGAAAACGATGGTACGGATCATATGAAAACACTCCTTGTGGGTTCGTTATAGTACAGGAGTATTATAGGTTTTTCATTACACCTTGTCAAATCCCATAGATCATGCTTGACACAGGCGGAAAAGTTAGGGTACACTATACGTCGGGCTTTTGCCCGATAGCGAAAAACAGGAGCCGGAAGGCTCCCAATAGAAAAGGAACGTAACATCTATGGCATCTGATCAGGTCCGCCTCAGAAAAGGTATTCTGAGGCGGTTTATACCGTATTACAAGCCGCATCTGAAGCTGTTTCTCACTGACATGTTCTGTGCGACCTTCATCGCGGCCGTCGACCTCATTTTCCCGTCGGCGATCCGCAAAGTGCTCAGCGAGATCCTGCCGAACCGGCAGTTCCGGCTGTTCTTTACCATCGTCGCGGTGCTCGCAGTTTTGTACGGCCTGCGGGCGGCAGCGGAATTCTTTATCAATTACTGGGGCCATATCATGGGCGTACGCATGGAATATGACATGCGCCAGGACCTGTTCGATCATCTGCAGAAGATGTCTTTCAAGTTCTACGACAACAACCAGACAGGCCAGCTGATGAGCCGCGTCACCAACGATCTGTTTGATATTACGGAGATGGCGCATCATGGCCCTGAGGATCTGTTCCTTTCGGTGGTCATGTTCATCGGTTCGTTCATCATCATGCTGCGTATGCACTGGAAGCTGACGCTGATCGCCTACATTTTTGTGCCGATCATGCTGACCTTCGCCATCATCGTGCGCAGACGGATGCGTCAGGCGCAGCGCAGGGTGCGCCGTCGGGTCGCGGATATCAACGCACGGCTGGAGAACAGTTTGTCTGGCATCCGTGTGGCCAAGGCCTTTGCGAACGAGGATCATGAAAGGGAAGAGTTCCAGAAGGGCAACAGTGAATTCCGCGGCGCCAAGAAGGAATCTTATAAATATATGGGTCTGTTCCAGACGGGTCTGGATACCCTGGGCAACGTTCTGAACGTGACGATTCTGGTCTTCGGCGGCATATTCTTCGTGCGTGGTGAGATCAATGCTACAGACATTCTGACGTTCGTCCTGTACATCTCCACCTTCATGAAACCGATCACCAAACTCAGCAACTTCACACAGCAGTTCGAGACCGGTATGACCGGCTTTGAGCGCCTGTTGGAGATACTCGATACGGATCCGGATATCCAGGACAAGCCTGGCGCGAAGGAGATGACGAACGTCAAGGGTGAGATCTGCTTCAACGATGTTACGTTTTCTTATAATGAGAATGAGGCCAAGGTCCTGCATCATATCGATATGACCATTCCCGCGGGCAAGATGCTGGCACTGGTGGGACCGTCCGGCGGCGGCAAGACGACCATGTGCCACCTGATCCCTCGCTTCTACGAAGTGGACCGCGGCAGCATCACCATCGATGGACAGAATATCCAGGATGTCACCATGCGCTCGCTGCGCAGGAACATCGGCCTGGTACAGCAGGAAGTCTTCCTGTATTCCGGCACAGTCCGTGAGAATATCATGTATGGACGGCTGGACGCGACGGAAGAGGAGATGATCGAAGCAGCCAAGGCAGCCAACATCCATGACTTCATCATGACACTGCCCCAGGACTATGATACAGATATTGGACAGCGGGGCGTCCGCCTGTCCGGAGGTCAGAAGCAGAGGATCGCCATTGCGCGCGTATTTCTGAAAAACCCGCCGATCCTGATCCTGGATGAGGCAACATCCGCCCTGGATAACGAGACCGAAGTCAAGATCCAGAAAGCGCTGGATCGTCTGGCGCAGGGACGTACCTGTCTGGTCATCGCGCACCGCCTGTCCACCATCAAGAACGCGGACCAGATCGTCGTCATCACTTCGGAAGGCGTGACGGAGACCGGGACGCACGAAAAGCTATTGGCTGAAAACGGTACATATGCGAAGCTGTACAACATGCAGTTCCGCAATGATTATGACGAGGTGCGGAACTGAAGAAAAGCAGCCGCATCACGGTGCGTAAGGAGTGAAAGAATGATTCGAAGTGCGCAGAGGGAAGATGCTCGCCGCCTCCTGGAGATCTATGCATATTATGTAGAAAACACTGCGATCACGTTTGAATATGAGGTTCCATCACTGGAAGAATTCGCGGAACGGATCGAATCGACCCTGCAGCGGTATCCGTATCTTGTGCTGGAAGAAGATGGCAGGATCCTGGGGTATGCCTATGCAGGTGTGTTCAAAAATCGAGCGGCATATGACCGTTCCTGTGAGATCAGTATCTACTTGGATCATGAAGCAAAAGGGCAAGGCTTCGGGAGAGTATTATTCGAAGCGTTGGAGGCAGAACTGAAGGATCGTGGTTTCCTCAACCTGTACGCATGCATCGCCTATCCGATCGTAGAAGATGTCTATCTGACAAAAAACAGTGCACTGTTCCACCAGCACATGGGCTTTGTCAGGGCAGGAAAATTCCATAAATGCGCGTACAAATTCGGACGTTGGTATGACATGATCTGGATGGAGAAGTTTGTGGGAGACCATGTGTGAAGAGATTCGCGGCAAAAAAGAAGCGCAGGCATTTGAGCCTGCGCTTTTCGTTGTTTCGGAGAATTTACTTGATAACGACCATCCGCTGCGGATCTTCGATCTCCAGGATCGCGGCTTTCCCATCCGCAGCCCGCAGGCACTGCCAGACACTGTCTTTGCGGCCAAGCATCAGAGAGACGCCGTTGGCATCCTCGATGAGAGCGGGCAGAGGGATCGAGTTCATGGTGTTTTCACGTTCATCGCCCGGCAGCGGTGCCAGTTCGGTCATCGTGCCCAGGTTTTTAAAAGAAGCCGTCAGATCCGGCGGAAGGTCGATACCGAAGGTGCGGTAGATGGAACGGATCAGATCGTCGGTTGAAAGCTCTGTCTTCGTTTCATATGAGCGATAGATCTGCTTATAGAGCCGGGTCCAGGTGTAATCGACGTAACCGAAATTGGAATCTTCACGTGAGATCTCCAGCTGCGTGGCATCCAGAGACCCATCGTTTTTACGGATCGGAAGCAGCACGGTGTAGGAATCACTGTTTTCTTCCAGACAGGAGAAGCAGGCACCCGGATCGACCTTGACGCCTTCCAGGACCATTTCAGGTGTTGTGACGATGATCCGGCTGTCCGGGGAAGCATAGGACATCCAGACATCTTTGGAAGCACAGAAGGCTACCTTTTCGGAGGAGATCCAGCCGCGGCCGTAGGAAGTCTGCACATAGTCCCAGGCACCGTCGGCACTGGGATGGAGGATCCACACCGGCATCGTGCAGAAAACGGTGCTGGTATCGGGAGATTCCGCACCGGGCAGCGCTTTGAGAGCGGTCCGGTCCAAAATGATGCCCAGACGCAGATCGCGTGGGGCGCCTTCCAGGTTCTGGTTGGAGACGAGGGCGTCGTACACAGCCGCCGTCAGCCCCAGGGAAGCGGCACTGGGCAGAGCGGACTGATCTTTCGTCAGCACCGCGAAAGCATCGTCCTTGGTCCATTCCGGTACCTCAAGGATATCGATCCGGCCGCAGGTATCGTTCCAGGACTTGTTCAGATCCGCGATGCGATCGCGCATGAGCAGGATGGATTCGGGTTCGGAGCGAAGTGCCGCCCAGGCGTAGGCCTGCTGTTCGTTCTCGGAAAGACCGCTGACACTTTCTTCATGTTCCGCTTGCTTTTCCTCCTGGGCTTTGGATTCTTCTTCCGCGATGGCTTCTTCTTCCGCCTCGGAGAAAACAGTCAGCGGATTGGAATCCGGCTCGTTGGCATCGGTCAGACCACTTTTGGTCGGAAGGAAAAGGCCGCCGACGAGGAGCGCCAGAACTAATATGATAACGATGATGCGTCCTTTCATAAAAAAGACTCCTTTATGCTGTAATTCATAATGACTGATTATATCACAAACGCGAAAATGATTCAAGATGTGCAAAACGACTTGCTAAATTTGTATGACTTATGATATAATACGGGTAACGAATGACAAAACTGTTCTAAGGAGATATAGAGTATGAATCGTTTTTTGCAGACGGTGCGCACACAAACGATCGGCCCCTCCAACAACGTCCTTTCATGGGGCAAACATCTGATGGCTTTCAAAGGAAAGACCGGAAAGGCCAAAAAGCCTGTGGATATCATACGGGAACTGGTCAAAGCCCGAAGGCTGCTGAACCAGGAGCTCATGCGTCAGGGCACGAACCGTTGGATGAGCGATGTTCCGCAGATCCCATCCTATCACCATATGATCGGGTCATTCTTGCGGTCACTGCGGCAATACATGCGCGGTGCACGAAAAGGAAGGTGAATCATCATGCAGAAAAGCATGTACAGTCTTATATTATCAGATGCGGTAGTAGCGCGGATCGACCAGATGGCCTATGAAAAGGGCATGAGCCGCTCACAGTTGATCGATCAGATCCTGGCCGGAGAAGTCGGCCTGCATACGCCGGAACAAAAAGTGCGGCTCATCATCGAGCAGGTCGCGGATACCATCGGACGGCAATCGCCTCTGCAGGTCACCGTGCGGTCGGACATGGGCGGCATGCAGTTCGCGACCTATCTTCGCTATAAGTATAATCCGGGCATCCGCTTCCAGGTCGAATTCCAGAACAGGGACGGACATATGGTCGGCATCCTGAAAGCCTTCTCCAGGTCCACGTCTGAAGACTTGCTGATGCACCTGAGCAGGTTCTTTACCATCCTCACAGCCATCGACAAAGCCCGGTTCGAGGAATTCCATCACATGCCGGTCACGATCTCCGTTTCCAGTCAGTCCAGCAATAAGTTCGCCCGGCTGCTGGTCACACCGCAGATGTCCATGGAGAACGCAGATGAACGTATCATCGCGCAGTATCTGAGCCATTACGTAATGATGCTGGACGAGGCTCTGAAAGTCTATTTCATGAATCTGGGGCAGAGCGATGTTGGGGCGCGGATCGATGAAGTTTACTGCCGCTATATGCGGGATCTGAGCCTGAACATCTGAAAGAACAGTTTCAGCAAAACAAAAAGCACAGACTTGACGTAAGCCTGTGCTTTTTTAGTGGACGAGATGGGATTCGAACCCACGACCTCTCGGATGCGAACCGAGTGCTCTCCCAACTGAGCCACTCGCCCAAGGAGGAACATTCGCATGTTCCCCGTTACGATGTGAGATCTCTCTCTACCTCACCGAGATGCCGTTCCTGTAGTTTTGATCCCTAGCATATGGCCAGGGGGGTGTTCGCATGGTACTGTCTGCCATCCGCCGCCGTACAGATACAGCATGCATCTGTTCCGGAATTAGGTTGCGGCCCGACATCGAGAACCGATCATAATTGAACTCCCATATATTCGGTGTAGGTTCAAAATAACAGGTTGTCGAACATCTCAGAGTGAATATATTATAACGCAGATGCCCAGATATTGCAAGCCCTGATTTTCAGATCTCGTTATTCTCGGTCACATGGCGCTTCAACGCTGCAAAACTCTGCTCGCTGATGACATGCTCGATGCGGCAGGCATCCTCCTGGGCGATCTGCGGATCGACTCCCAGATTCGCGAGCCAGGTGGAGAACAAGGTATGCCGCTCATAGATCTTCTCCGCGATCTCCAACCCGGGCGGTTCCAGGAAAATATAACCGTTGGCATCCACCGTGATATACCCATTCTCTCGCAGATTCTTCATGGCGATGCTGACGCTGGGCTTGGAGTAGGACAGTTCATTGGCGATATCGATGGAACGGACCATACCATTTCTGTGCGTCAGAATGAGGATGGTCTCTAAATAATCTTCAGCAGAAGCATGGATCTTCATAAGGAAGCTCCTTTCAAATCAAAAATATGAACACAGTATAGCATAGAACCATGGAAAAAGCAAAGCCCTCTTTCAGACACCTGACACGCCTTGACAACCTTGGGATTCTGCTGTATAATAATATAGGTTAAAAAATACTAACCATCAAAGTAATAATAACTCCTGGGAGGTTTTCATATGGAGTGGATCAGTGCCAATATCGGTTCGATCATAGTATTTCTGATCATCGTTGTGATGGTCGTGTGTATCATTTGGAAAATGGTGCGGGACAAAGCCGCAGGCAGATCTTCCTGCGGGTGCAACTGCGCGAATTGTCCCTCGGCAGGTGTCTGTCATAGCAAATTGAAGAAGACCCCCGGCAAGTAAGAGCCGGAGGTTTTTTCTTTTTACTTTTCTCTTTTAGAATCCAGAGGTTTATGGTATGATAACTTAGATGAGGAAGTGATTATGGAGGAATGATCATGCTGAAAGTATTATTGATGCTTCTCATGTTTCTGTTGTATTCTGTTGTCTTCAAAGGAACCTTGAGCGTGTCGGTACCCATGGACTATGCAGAAGAAGAATCTTATAGTGAAGAAGCTGCCGCCGCGGCAGAGGAGGCACCGGCAGAAGACAGTATCTTTGCAGAGCTGCCATCCACCAACTTTGTGTTTGCCAGCGGTGCAGGCGGCTGGGCGACAGAACTTCGTTTTAACAGCGA
>JAEEGL011962627.1_pt1 | contig 21370 bp, 15 predicted proteins | sample 9134231 | NCBI WGS metagenome assembly JAEEGL01 (sample SAMN16246548, study PRJNA631951) | gut metagenome | biome: gut microbiome; feature: rumen; material: fiber-attached | host: Bos | place: Iran: Karaj | collected 2018-10
AGAAAGAGGACTTACGCAAAAAGAACTGGCCGAAATGATTCATGTCAGCGACAAAACAATATCAAAATGGGAAAATGCCGGAAGCATTCCCGATACAGAGATGCTAAAGCCACTTTGTGATGCACTTATGGTTAGCTTGAATGAATTGATTTCAGGTGAGAAACTGCCACCGGAAAATTATTCTCAAAAAGCGGAGGAAAATCTTATGGATTTGCTAAAAAAAGAACAAGAAAGCAAAAGGAGATTACGACTTTCTATTTTCATTGGAATTCTACTTATTATTGCAACATTTATATTCAGCATTATTACCTGCGGAGGACGAATAGCCTTATACCTTGATACTCCATCCCTTCTTTTTATTGTCGCCCCAGCATTTGGTTTGGTATTAATCAGTGGGAAACGGGATCTCGCCTCTATAATATCACTTCTGAGAAAAACCATTATACCAATCGGTGCATCCGTAAGCATCGTTTCTTTAGTCGTTATTTTAGCTATCGTCGCCCATCAACACCCTGACGTCTTAGGTCCAAATCTTGCGGTTTGTGTTTTGGCTTTTCTGTATTCGTTAATTATTTATCTTGTTTTGACGGTATGGGAAGCACGCCGAAGCTAAGATGTTTTTAGCTGATGCTAAGCGACAATATAAAAGCTCGTGGTTTAACACCACGAGCTTTCTTCTTTGATTGTTTCTCCACACCGGCGTATTTCCTCCTGTTATTATTTTTTTAAAGAGTCCGGTATTTTAGTAAGCGAGGCTTGTTCCTGATCTATCTTTTCTTGATTTGGTAACGCATATTCAAATCGTCAAGTTCTATTTTAGAAAACCGGTCCCGGTGCCACTTTTCTAAAGCGGCACTTAAATCTCGCCAGCATCAAGTTCTTTATGCAATGTTATTTAACAGATTCGCGCTAATTTATTTAACAGATTTGTGACGAATATATTGTATGGGACTTGAGTCTCGCCTGCCGGCTCGGTCGGCGCTTCTCGCTTCGCGAGAGGTGTCCACCGGACACCCGCGCCCCGCACGACTGCGTTACATCCGCAGCGCATACTATTCACATAATTCAATATGCATGAAAAAAAGGATAGCTTATGCTATCCTTTTTCATGCATGCGGAAGATGGGACTTGAACCCACACGACTGCAATAGCCACAAGATCCTTAGTCTTGCTCGTCTGCCAGTTCCGACACTTCCGCATCCTATATATGCGGTGCTCAAATCAGCACCGAATGATATATTAGCAAATTCGTATTCAATTGTCAATTACTTTTTATACTTTTAAAGAATCCTCTGTTAAGAACTCCATCAGGCGGTCTTTGTCCATTGGGCGGGCGTAGTAATAGCCCTGAATATAATCGCAGCCCATCTCGATTACCTTCTTTGCCACTTCCTCGGTTTCCACACCTTCTGCCACAATCTTCATTTGAATATCCCGGAGCATTCTAAAGGAATTCTTCATAATGTAATATCCTTTTTCATCCTTCAAATCATCCACCATGGTTTTATCAATCTTCACAATGGAAATCGGCAAATGGAATATTCTGTGCATGTTGGAATAACCGGTTCCGTAATCATCCAAAGAGAAACTGTATCCCATATCTTTAAGCACCTGCAAGTTTTCATCCAGGGACTTATTAAATTCCGTACTGGCAGTCTCCGTCACTTCAAAATTGATTCGTGCAGGATCCACATGATACATTTCTTCCAGTTCCTTTAGTTTGCTTGCAAATGCGGATTCCATACATTGGTGCACGGAAAGATTGATTTCAATGTACTCAAATCCGGTTTTTTCAAACTCCGGGGAACTTACAAAACGAAAGACCTCTTCCACCACATAGTCTCCGATGACATTGATAAGACCCTTTCGTTCAGCGTTCTCCACCACTATCTGCGGGGGAATAAAACCAAACTCCGGATCCTTTAATCGAAGCAACGCCTCCGCAGAAGAAAAACGTTTGGTTTTTACATCATAAATAGGCTGGTAAAACACCTGAAAGCTCTTGTTGGCAATGGCATTTTTAATGATCTCGTCAATATGATTAAATACCTGAAAATCCCCTCGTGCAAAAAAGCGTTCCGCCAAGCTGAAGTTTTCTTCGGTTTCATAAAAATACACATGGTTGTGTCCGAAGTTGATCACCTCGTCCACCGTAGTCAGCACATCCGGGAACTTCATCAAAGTAAACTTCGTGTCCAATCGGGCGCCGTCCCGCTTTCCGTATCCACCCAGTTCCACAAACCGGTTGTACTCTTTTTCCAAGAATCCGGGATAATAATTCTTTTGCCCGTCATAAATAATGTAAATATTTCCGGGATATTCAAAATACAGTGCATTATCCGTATTCTGATGTTTAATCTCCTCGTCAATTCGCTGAAGAACACTGCTCATGAATTTATCAAAACGGTCCTCTCCCACAAAGGAACGAACCTCATCGGCGTTTACCACGGAAATCATACCAATCATGACCTCCTGCTTCGTCATGGCAATCTTCGTCATTTCGTCCCGGTATGCATCCCAGCCAAATACTCTGGTATGGATATCCATCTGTTCCTCCGGGCGTTGGACAAACAAAAGCATAATCAGCATTGCAATTGCCATGGAAAACATTTCCAAATGCAATGTTTCATCCACTCCCTGAACGAGAACGGCGAGGCTGGTTAAAATAAGAAGGGAAAACAGTGCCATCCACTTCCCCGTGGGAATATACTTTCTACAACGTATCAGCACGATCAGCGCAATCACACAATACAAATAGGAAATGATATACAAAACAAAAATCATATCCCTGCGCTCATATCCCGTCACCGGTGAAATATAGAAAAACACCGGCTTTATCATATTAAAAATAAGTGCCATTACAATTGCACAATAAGGCAAAATCATAGGCAGCAAATGTTTGGGGCTCTTAATCTCATACCAGATTCTCGCAACGGAAAAAAGAAAAAGAATATAGATTAAAATACAAAGATTACGGCTGAAAAAATAACCGTAATTAATGACATTTGCCAAAAACAAATCCGCTTTTGACAAGGGGTAAGGAAACATATACGGTAAAAAATCGCATATGGTGGCTATGATTGATAAAGACACCATCGTAATATAAAAATGATTGGTGCGTCCTTTTGTCATTTCTCTTGCGGCAATACCAAAAAGCACTACAACAAAAATCACCAATGCAGCATAGTTATAATGAAAATTCATATCCTCGTCCTCGATATCATAATACGTAGCAATCGTATCGTACTGTTTTTCCAGAAATGGAATGGCCGGGATTTTTCCCCGCCAAATACTCTCCCTTTATGGGACGCTTTACAACCACCTTTTTTGCCCCTGTCAAAAGTGCCGCAGAAAACAATTCTTCCTCCGCAGTACAGGGACACTCCAGTTTTTGAAAAAGCTGTAACTTTTTATTGGTCAAAGAATTCTTGGTTTTTTCCGGAAACATGGGATCCAAAAAAATCACATCCGGCGAAAAAACACCTACATCTCCAATTATTTCCTTTCGGGAAATCTTCTCGCAAACCTCTTTTCCGTCCATATTGACACAGTGCATCCGATTTCCGATTTCACCTATGGTCTCGGACAATTGTGCCCTTTGAACGGTATCCGCCAGCAATGCATAAATGGTGGGATTATACTCGCACAGCACCACATCCCATCCTGCTGCCGCCAACAAAAAAGAATCTTCCCCCAATCCCGCAGTGCAATCCAAAACACGAAGGTGATCTTTTCCTTTTATCTTTACAGCCCGAACCAAAAGTTCTTTATATAACGCAGATGGCTTGATCCGTTTTATTAGTTTGGTGTAATCCCCGAAAAGCTCCAACTTCCCATCGGTCAGCACCAAACCATATTCCTTTTGTACCAATTCCACATCCACACTCATATGTGTATTTTATCACTTTCCATCCTTTATATTCAATCAAAATTACATATCTACCGTCGCCCGTATGCATATTATTCACGGGCGACAGGGCGCGGTCGTCCTGTGGACGACCCTCCCGCAGGGAGGAGCGCCGACCGAGCCGGCAGGCGAGAACTTGGACCGCGGGTTCAAGTTCGTCCCCTGCCGGCAAAAAAGAAAGAACGGTAGTGAAACTACCGTCCTTTCTTTTTTCCCTACGGGCGACAGGACTTGAACCTGCACGGTCGCCCACCAGAACCTAAATCTGGCGCGTCTGCCAATTCCGCCACGCCCGCATTTGCTTTCACAGCAAGGCTTATTCTACCAAAAGCACGACGCCATTTCAATAGCGGATTGCCAATTATCGAATCTTTGCCTGCTGAGCCACAAAAAAGTCGTCAATGTTCTTTAATAATTCGCTGGCAGGCATGGTTTTCAAAAGATATTTTTCCGGATGTAATCCTACTACAGACATAATGGACTGCTTATCATTTTTCGCAGTCAAAAACATAACGGGAATGTCTTTTGTAGAGGGTTCGCTTCGAAGCATCTCCAAAACTCTCGGTCCGTTTGCCACCGGCATTTCATAATCCAGCAAGATCAAATCCACATGCTTTTTTGCCAAAAGCGCTATGGCGTTTAATCCTGAATTTGCCATATACACCGTATACTTATCCGACAGCCAAAGTCTGAGTGTGCGAAGCATGGTTCCGTCATCATCCACCACAAGAATGTGCTTTTTCTCATCGCTCTTTGAAGAAACACCCACCACATTATTCAGCTTATCCACCAAATCCTTCACGTTTAAAGGACGAAGAAAATATCCCGACGCTACATTCTCCGGAAAAAACTTCTTTGACTCCGTAAAATCATCGGGATTTCCCACGAAATAAACCAGAATTACCTCATCCGCATTGTCCACCATATCCTTTAGATAAACCAGGGCATCCTTCATTTCAAGTACATCCCGGTCCATATAAACCAAAATAATACGGGGGCGGTTGGTCAGAGCAGAAATGTCGTTGACCTTTGCCAACACCGTTTCCACCGCAAAGTATTCGCTTTCCAAATTTTTCTTCATGGCATTTACCATGAATGTCTCCTGAGCACTGATTAACAACACTCGCTTATCCATAATCTACTCTCCTCTATTCCATCGACATGCTGTCGAGTTTTTCCATAAGCTCTATTTGATTTACATCGGAAACATAACCTGCAATTTCCTCGAAATCATTTTGAACCTCCTCGGGAAGTTCGCATTCCTTTAGCATACTTATTACGGAATCCGCCCCGTCAAAGTCAAAGGCTTCTGCGTATTCCCGCAATGCTTTAACAGCCTCGAAAAACTCCTCTTTTTCTATGGCACGTTTTTCCGAAGTTCCTTCCTCCTCCAAAAAGACCTGACAAATCGCCTCGCCGATGCTTCGATAATCCTTCACCAAATCAGAGGTATTTGCCATAATTCCCTTAAGGGCCACCTCGTCCTTGATTAACGCTCTGCCGCCCAAATCCTCCAATCTCTTGGCATCATCGGAAAGTTTCATGGCTCCCACAAGTCTTGCAGAGCTCTTTAGAGCGTGCACCCATATGGTATAATTCTGCAAATCATTTTGCTCTAAATAATCCTCTATCTCCTTGGCTTTCTTAGGCGCGTTTTCTCCAAACTCACGCAAAACCTTTATAAACACATCTTCGCCACCGCACAACTCGTATGCTTCTTTCAAGCGAAGCTCCGGTATCGCCTGCAGTTTCTTACAAAGGGGATGATCACACTGTAATTGCTCAAAGGTTTCTTTTTCCTTCTCTTCTTCCACTTCAACGAAGGTCACTTTTTCCTTCGGCAGATACTCCCGCATCATAGCCTCCAGTTTTGTGCCCTCCACCGGCTTCGGCAAATAATCCTGAAAACCGGCTTCTATATAGGATCCTCTTGCGCCGCTGATGGCATTGGCCGTAAGGGAAATCACCGGGGTTTCTTTGTTTAAATTGGAAGGCATTTCCTTCATGCGCTCCAAGGTCTCCACCCCATCCATTTCCGGCATTCTATGATCCAAAAAAATCATATCGTACTTTTTTTCTTTTATCTTATCCAGTGCCAAGAAACCGCTTTCCGCAGTATCGATTTGAACCTTGGTATTTTTTAAAAGTGATTTCATCACCGTTATATTCATGGGCGTATCATCCACGATTAAAACAATGGCATCGGGAGCCTGGAACTGTTCCTGATATTTTTTTGGTTCCTCGGTTTTTTCGTAGCCGGATTCATAATCACCCAATTCCGTCCATTTTATTACTCTCTGGGGAATGGTAAATCGGAAAACAGACCCTTTTGTGTATTCGCTTTCCACAAAAAGCTGTCCGTCCATCAAATCCAAAAGCTGTTTTACAAGGTTAAGTCCAAGACCCGTTCCCGCCAACGAGCGGTTTAAGCCGTCGTCCAAACGTTCAAAACGCATATGGATTTTGTCCAAGTCTTCCTGTCGAATTCCGATGCCCGTATCCTTTACGGTAAAATCCAAAAAAACATGATCATCATCAATCTTTTCATAAGTTAAGGAAAAATCGATTTGTCCCTCTTGCGTATATTTCACGGCGTTGTGTAACACATTTGCCAGAATTTGCTTAATACGAATCTCATCTCCATACAAAATTCTGGGCAACGACGAGTCCAACTCCGTAAAAAACTCCAGTTTCTTTTCTTTTGCCCGAAAACCGTAAGAATTTACCGCATCACTAATCAGAGAATTTAAGTCATACTCCACCGGTTCCAGTTGCAGTTCACCGGTTTCCAATTTAGAAGAATCCAATATATCATCAATCAACGCCAAAAGGGTTCTTCCAGAGGTACGAATCTCTCTAGCATACCTGCGAATGTTATCCTCCTTGCTTTCTCTGAGAATCATCTCATTCATCCCAAGAACTGCATTGACCGGCGTGCGAATCTCATGAGAAACATTGTTCAAAAAAAATGTCTTGTTTTCCAGGGCAAGTTCCGCAATTCGTTCTTCTTCCCGCTGTCTGTATTCTGCCATAATTCGACCAACGTATCGGTCAATTAAGAGATTTGCCAGCAGAACAAATCCCACAGAAACCACAATTACCAGAATTACAACTTTTAATACATGATGAGCATTCATGGCTCCGGAAAAAACCAAAGACAAGTAGCCGATCAATATGGCCTCTATGGTAATGATGGTTTTTAATATGACAGACAGTTCCTCCCCATGAGGCTTGACTTGCTTTTTTTGACTATTTGTTCTTTCCTCTCCCATAGACTCCCCTATATTAAGCGAAAAATCCAATCATAGTATTTGTTATCCCTCACATCTTTCGATTGTGGATAACTTAGTTGGTCTTTCCATCAACCAGCATCTATTTTGATTTTATCCCCAAAAATCCACCGGATTTATCCACATTTACACAATTGGTAAATTATTCTGAATTGTTTGAAAAATTCATTTTTAATCATTTCATATTTGGTTGTCTCTTCTGCCAACTATATGTGTTTTCCAATCTCTTCCATTAATTTTTCAATAACAACCGGTTTTGTGATAAAACCATTCATTCCCGCTTCTTTCGCCTTCTGTCGATCCTCTTCAAAGGCATTTGCCGTCATGGCAACAATGGGTGTTTTGGAAATATCCGGGTCTTTTAGCCTACGGATTTCTCTGGTGGCTTCATATCCATTCATGGTAGGCATCTGGATATCCATCAAAATCAAATCAATATCTCCGGGTTTGGCGCGCATCATTTCTTCCACGGCCAAGTCTCCGTCCTCCACCTCACGAACCACAAATCCGACCTCTTCCAAAATCTCCCTTGCGATCTCGCGGTTCAATAGGTTATCTTCCACCAAAAGTACATGAGCACCTTTTTTAATTTCGGATTTTGTTTCAACCTTTGGTACTTCCTTAGTCTGATGGTATTCTTCTTCGATTCTGTCTGCCACAGCTCGATAGGGCTGGCGTTTAAGATCAAAGGTAATGATAAACTCGGTTCCCACTCCTTTTTCACTCTTTACGCGAACGGAACCACCAATCATATCCAAAATGTTTTTTGCCAAAGACATGCCAAGACCCGTACCCTGAATACCGCTTTGGGTAGAAGACTGTTCCCGTTCAAAGGGCATGAAAAGTCGTTTTTGGAACTCCTCGGACATTCCGATACCGGAATCCTTCACCCGCACCTCGTAGCGACAATACTCCGGCAATACCGCACGCTTCTGAGACACCTCTATGGAGATATCTCCTCCATAAGGGGTATATTTTACGGCATTGTTTACAAAGTTTAACAGCATCTGCCGCATACGAAGCTTATCGCAAATTACTGCATCATCCCTAAGTTCCGACAAATTAATGGAGTAATTGATGTTTTTATCCTGGATGGCCCCGCCTTCAATGGTCCAAATATCATGAATCAATTCGGAAATCCGATAGTTTTCTTCCAAAAGTCTGGCTCTTCCGCTTTCGATTCGGCTCATATCCAAAACATTATTTAAAAGATCCAGCAAATGCTTGGAGGCAATCATAATCTTTTCCAAACATTCGGCCACCTTCTTTTCATCATCCACATGTACCTGTGCAATCTCGGTATATCCGATAATGGCATTCATAGGGGTTCGGATGTCGTGGGACATGTTGGACAAAAACATGCTTTTGGCCTCATTGGCGTGTCTGGCCTGATCCAAGGCATCCTCCAAAAACTTCTTTTGGCGCTCGTTTTCCTTGAACTCTTCCTCCACATTGGCCTGTCCCAAGATTACCTTGGTAGGATCGTTGGAAATCTTTACCCACTTCAACATGGAGTGAATCAAATCTCCATTCTCACCTCGAGACATAAATTTAACGGAGTAACTGTCCTTTTCCTTCAGATGATGAATCACGTTTTCCGCACTCATAAGATCCACAAGAATATTTTTATCCTGAGGTGCCACATCACGCTCAATAAAGGACTTATACGCCTTCTCATAATCATTATCAAGAAATACTTCAAAGTTTCTGCGGAATCGGCTGTCCATATATTCGCTCATGCGCAAAATATCGAAAGCTCCCGCTTCCAAATCTACGTAATAGCAGGTTTCATAATCCCGTGCAAGGCACTGAATCATCTCCATTTGGCGATTGTTTTCCATCATCAGCTCATCGCCTTTTGCCTGCAAAAAGTCCATATCCGAATCATTATCCAGTTTTAAAAGGGAAAATATAACCTTAGTGGCACGATTGTCTTTTCTTTCTAAGGCACGATAAACAGACTTACGGTACTTTCCGTAATTTGTAGGATAGATATATTCAAAAGAATCATGAATCCCCAGATACTCACGAAGGTGCTCAATGGTGGCACACTCGTATCTCTCCTGACGATAGGGATCCGGTACACGCTGAACATATTTTTCATGGAATTCGCTGTAAGTGGCGTGTTCTTCCATGAACATTAAGAATTCCTCGTCCTCACGCTTAATCAGATCGATGGTATCCTTTTCCAAATCGATTACGTAAACCAATACGTAATCCTTCATTAACGTATTAAAAATTTGGGTATTAATCTCGTCCATATCAATTCATCCCCCGATAGAATCGTAACACCCTTATTTTATCAGATAATTTCACTTTTACCAACATTTCTTTCGAACAAATGCAAACAAAAACAGCCGTCGACGCAAATGTCTGCGTCGACGACCGTCTAAAATGTCTTGTAATCTCTTATTCTTTTTTTCTAAATATTATTCAGCAGTCTTTGTAGCGAACATGAAATACTTGTTCTGGTTTGTAGAAGTATAGATGCCGGAAACGTTTGGCTTCTGAAGATAAATATCATTGTAGAAGTAGATAGGTACTACTGCACCGGTTTCCATAAGCATATCTTCTGCTTCACGCATTAAGTCAACACGTGCTGCAAAGTCTGTCTCTGTATAAATCTTGTTGATTAAAGCATCGTAATCTGCCCATGCAGGAGCTGCTGAGTTAGAAGGATCTTTTCCTAACTGGCAGTCGTTGTTACCACCATCGGATAACCACATTTCAAGCATGTTGATCGGATCGTTAAAGTCTGCAATCCAGCCTTCACGAGCGATATCGAATTTACCTGCTTTTCTGTCTTCCAAGAATACGTTCCAGTCTTCGGTCTCAACCTTAACATCGATACCTACAAGACCCCAGTCCTGCTGGATGCACTGAGCGATTGCTTCGTGACCTGTTCCTGAGTTTGTAAGGTATGTAAGTGTAAGAGCCGGAGAAATGGTATAACCACCGTTTCCGTCTTCTTCAAAGCTGTATCCGCAATCCTCTAACAAAGCAATTGCATCTTCAACATTTGCAGAACCTGTAGTGGTTGCATCATAGTAACCAAATCCGTCAGCTTCGAATACGCCGCCGTTACCATCAGCCATTCCGTCCGGGCAGAATGTATCAGCCGGAACCTGACCTGTCTGGCCTACGGTATCAACGATGTACTGACGATCGATTAACATAGAAAGTGCCTGTCTCATCTTTGCAGCCTGCTCAGCGGTCATACCGTCAAACATAGGTGAGTTTACGTTAAATCCAACATAGTAGGTTCCAAGTGTATCAATGATGTTGAATTCAGGATTGTCCAAAAGGTTTCCAACTTCATCGGTAGGAACGGTATCAGCAAAGTCAAGGTCGCCTGCGTTGTATGCAGCGTAGATTGCTGTATCATCAGCAGAAAGCATGAACTCTAACTTCTCTAAAGAAACTTCATCAGCTCTGTAGTAGTTCGGGTTCTTTACATAAACCATAGACTCATCATGTGTCCAAGACTCAAGTGTGAATGCACCGTTGGATACGAATCCAGGCTCCTGAGCCCAAGCACCGGGTGTTGTACCATCCGGATTAGCTGCTTCAACGTCTGCCTGATATACAGGAAGGTAGGTTGGGAATGCAACTAAATCAAGGAAGTACGCACATGGGCTTACTAACTGTACCTTTAAGGTATAGTCATCAACTGCTTCAACCTGAAGTGTACCGTCAGCGTTGGTAGCAATCGGTGTAAACATATAAGCATAGTCAGCAGCTGTTTCAGGAGCTACTGCACGGTTCCAGCTGTATACGAAATCGTTAGCTGTAAGTTCTTCTCCGTTAGACCACTTAGATTCAATTAACTTGAATGTATAAGTGCATCCGTCCTCGGATACTTCCGGTTCACCATCAGAAAGAGCCGGAGTTAAATTGCTGTTCTCATCATAAACATAAAGTCCTACGAATGAGTTAACAGCAAGGCAAGCACCATCAACTGATGAGTTGAGTGCCGGATCAAGATAGCCCGGTTCGGAAGCTAAGTTGATTCTTAAGGTTGTTGTGTCTGTGTTCTGAGTAGTAGAAGCAGTTGAGCCGCTTTCAGAGTTGCTGTCTGCACTCTTTGAGCCACCGCAAGCTGCAAGAGATACTACCATAGCACATGCGAGTAGTGTTGCGATAATTTTCTTCATAACTTTTCTCCTTTTTAAGATATTTTTATTTTAAACCGAATGAAATCATTCGACCTAAAACCGCAATTATTTGTTCCAACAAGCTACAAAATGTCCGTCACCGCGATCGGTAAGCGGCGGCATTTCCATTGCACACTGTTCTGTTGCGTAGCGGCATCTTGTTCTGAAAGGACAACCGCTTGGCATAGCAAGTGGGCTTGGAACATCTCCCTCTAAAATGATTCGCTGGCTTTTTCTGGCCGTCTCCGGATCCGGAATCGGCACTGCGGAAAGCAAGCTTAACGTATATGGATGAATTGGATTCTCGTTTAATTCGTCCGCATCTGCGATTTCCATCAAACGTCCCAAATACATTACCGCAATTCGGTCGGAAATATGTCTTACTACCAAAAGGTCATGAGCGATAAACAAATAAGCCACGCCCAACTTCTCCTGAAGTTCTTCAAACATATTTACCACCTGTGCCTGAATGGATACATCCAATGCAGATACAGGCTCATCGCAGACGATAAACTTCGGATCTACGGCCAAGGCTCTTGCGATACCGATTCTCTGGCGCTGTCCGCCGGAAAACTCATGAGCGTAACGCATGGCATGTTCCGCATTTAATCCTACGGTTTCCATGAGAGACAAAATCTTCTCACGACGTTCTGCCTTTGAAGAATATAACTTATGAACATCTAAAGGTTCACCGATAATATCTTCTACAGTCATTCTCGGATCCAAAGAAGAATAGGGATCCTGGAAAACCATCTGCATCTTTTTACGATAGGGCTGCATGTCCACGTCGATTTTTTGTTCACTGTCAAAAAGCACATCTCCGTCAAAGACAATGCGTCCCGCTGTGGGCTGGTAAAGTCTTAAAAGGGTTCGACCAACTGTGGTCTTTCCGCATCCGGACTCACCAACCAGTCCTAAGGTTTCTCCCGGCTTAATGGCAAAAGATACATCGTCCACTGCCTTTAAGGTCATTCTTTTGAAACCTTCTTTAATAGGAAAATATTGTTTTAAATGTTCTACCTCAAGGAGGTATTTTTCTTCACTCATCTTATGCCTCCTTACTTTCAAACATTTCTTTTACATTCATCCAGCAGCTTGCCAAATGGCTGTCTGAGATACGAAGCTCCTCAGGAACCTCAGATAAACAAATCTTCATGGCCTCATCACAGCGAGGGCAGAAGGCACATCCTTTTGGCATATTTAAAAGGTTAATGGGTGTTCCTCCGATAGGAACCAGCTTCTCGTTTAAGTTGTCGATTCTCGGAATGGAACGAAGCAAACCTTTGGTATACTCATGAGCCGGACGATAGAAAATATCATCCGCAGTTCCGCGCTCACAAACGCGTCCACCGTACATTACGATGATTTCATCACACATGGATGCGATAACACCCAAGTCATGGGTTACCATGATAATTGCCATTCCCAGTTTTTCCTGTAACTCTTTCATCAGGTCAAGAATCTGAGCCTGAATGGTAACATCAAGCGCTGTGGTAGGCTCATCGGCAATTAAGATATCCGGCTCGCAGGCAAGTGCCATAGCAATCATATCTCTCTGTCTCATTCCGCCGGAATGCTCATGAGGATACTGCTTTAAACGCTTTTCCGGATCGTTTACGCCTACCAAAGAAAGAAGCTCAACGGCTCTTTCCTTTGCCTCGGCTTTGGTCTTGTTGGTATGAAGCATGATAGCTTCTTCCAACTGATATCCAACGGTAAATACCGGGTTTAAGGAAGTCATGGGATCCTGGAAAATAATGGAACACTTACTTCCTCTGAAGGACTGCATTTCCTTTTCGGAAAACTTTGTAATATCCTGTCCTTTATACTTTACCTCACCACCGGTAATTCTTCCGGTCTGAGCAAGAATCTGCATAATGGAGTATGCGGTAACGGACTTACCGGAACCGGACTCTCCTACAATACCCAAGGTCTTTCCCGGTTCTAAGTTAAAGGAAACACCGTTTACGGCTTTGACCTCTCCAACGTCTGTAAAAAAGCTTGTGTGGAGGTCATTTACTTCTAATACGTAATTTGTTTCTGACATGTCTTCCTCCTAATCAAGCTTCGAATCGAAGGCGTCGCGAAGTCCGTCTCCGAGAAGATTTAATGCAAGTACGATTAAGCAAATAACAACCGCAGGAATTACCAAACGATGTGGATAAGACTGCATAGCTGCTCTTGCGTCATTGGCTAAAGATCCCAAAGAAGAAAGGGGTACGGATACACCCAGGCCAAGGAAGCTTAAGTAGCTTTCCGTAAAGATGGCTGACGGAATCTGAAGCGCCGTTGTAATGATAATAACGGATAAGCAGTTTGGCAAAATGTGAGTTTTTAAAATTCTTCTGTTGGAAGTACCGATACATTTTGCAGCAAGTACATACTCATTATTCTTAATGGTAAGAATCTGACCACGAATCAGTCGTGCCATACTTACCCAGTACAAAAGTCCGAATACAAAGAACATGGAAATCATGTTGCTTCCCAGTTTTGCAAAGATGGTTCCTTCCAAAACCGCTGTTAAGGTATCACCCAATACTACGGATAACAAAATGATAATCAACATGTCCGGCAACGAATAAATGATATCCACGATACGCATCATGATAAGATCCACTCTGCCGCCGAAGTATCCTGCGATGGAACCGTAAATAATACCGATGATAACTACCATGATGGCAGCCACGATTCCTACGGAAAGAGAAACTCTGGTACCGTAAATCACACGGATGAAATAATCTCTTCCAAGTCCGTCGGTTCCGAACAAATGTGGAAACAGCTTCTCACCGGTTGCATCCATATAAGCCTGCTCTTTTGCGGAAAACTCCATCATGCCAAGATTGGCACTTCCCTTATCTCTCTGACCGTTTACCGTAATGATCTGGTCATAAGAATAAGGTACAAAAACAGGTGCAACCATAATAATCACAACAATTGCAAGAAGTACAAAGATACTTGCCATGGCAAGAGGGTTCTTGCGAAGTCTTCTCATACCGTCTTTAAAGAAGGTAGTGGACTCTCCCATAACGTCCTGCTGACGTTTTTCATCCTCGGTAGCTTTTTCAAAGTTTGCTGAATTAAACTTGGAAAGATCTACCTGTGCAGAAAGGAAATTTCTCTTCAAATTTGTATTATCCAATTTTCCTTCCTCCTAATCCAATTTAATTCTCGGATCAATCATTTTATAAACGATGTCCGTAAGCAAGTTTGCAACTACCATAAGAATTGCAAGGAAAATAGTAACGGCCATAATAACCGGGTAATCTCTGTTGTTAATGGAAGTAACAAATACGCTTCCAAGTCCGCCGATGGTAAAGATATTCTCTACTACCATGGATCCTGTAAGGATGTAGGCAACCATTGGTCCCACATAGGTAACTACCGGAATCAAAGCATTACGAAGTGCATGTACAAAAATCACCTTTAACTTTGATACACCCTTTGCTCTGGCGGTACGTACATAATCCTGATTTAAAGAATCCAACATGGATGTCTTTGTAAGACGTGTAATGTAAGCCATGGGATATACCGAAAGGGCAATTACCGGAAGGGTATAGTTAGGATTACTTGAACTCCATACCGGGAACAGGGAAAGCTTCAAACAAAAAGTCAAAAGTAAAAGCGTCGCCAATACGAAGGATGGCATTGCCGTTCCCAATGTAGTGAAGAAAATAATGAGTCGATCCGGAAGCTTATTTCTGGTAAGAGCCGCAATGGAACCTAAGACAATTCCGCATGCAATGGCCACTGCCGCAGCCATACCACCTAATCTTGCGGAAATCTGGAACTTTGACCAAATATCCGTCCAAATATCACGACCGGAATGAAGGGAAATTCCCCAGTCTCCGTGAAGAAGATTCTTCATGTAAAGGACATACTGCTGTCCAAGAGGTTTATCCAGATTGTAACGAGCCTCCAATGTGGCGATAATCGCCGGATCTGTTGCTTTTTCTTTATTGAAAGGACCACCCGGAATTGCATTCATCGTAAAAAATGTAATCAATGTGATGATCCAAATAGATACGATTGCAAGTAAGATTCGTTTTATGATGTATTTGCTCAAAATCGCACGCTCCTTTTTCCTCTATTTCCACATTTTGTGGATTTTGCTTTAGCGTAGCAAAGTATTAAATAAAAAGACGTACAGATGTTGCTTCATCTGTACGCCTTTGTACTCTAAACAATTAAAACTTTTTAATATGTACTAGTTTGACTACAAGCAACACTAGTATATTTTAAACTCAGCATTGGCTCCCGTCAATTTATATTATTGCACTAAATTCATTTTAGACTTGAGTGTTTTTTCAACTGTTAAGTTTAAACATTAATATGATGAATCCGATGGCTGCCGCAAACACAAGTGCATAAACCAGCACCAGCAAAAGAGAAGCTCCCATAGCGCCAAGGATATAGGCCTTTCTGTCTTCTTTTGAAAACTCCTGCTTCTTTTGTTTTGTATCCTTTGTGTCAAAGCGACGACCGAAAAGCATACCGGTAAAGGTGGGCTTTTCAATCATGCTCATATCGGCGATGACGCGATTGTCATCTTCTTTGTTTTCATTATTTCTCATCATATAAATGGCACACTACATAATGTCCCGGCTCTACTTCTCTCTGAACCGGAGCCTCACATTTACAACGCTCGGTACAATACTTACATCTGGTGTGGAACTTACATCCTTCAGGCGGGTTCGCCGGTGAAGGAATGCTTCCCTCTAAGATGACACGGTTCATCTTAGACTTTGGATCCGGAACCGGAATCGCAGAGAAAAGTGCCTTTGTGTACGGATGTAACGGATTCTTAAAGATATTCGCTGTCGGACCGTACTCAACCAGATTTCCAAGGTACATAACACCGACTGTATCAGAGATGTGCTCTACTACAGAAAGGTCATGTGAAATGAAAAGGTAAGAAAGGTTTCTTTCTTCCTGAAGCTTATTTAACAGGTTAATAATCTGTGCCTGAATGGAAACATCAAGTGCAGATACCGGCTCATCACATACAACGAATTCCGGATTTAATGCAAGTGCTCTTGCAATACAGATTCTCTGGCGCTGACCACCGGAGAATTCGTGAGGGTAACGGGTCTTATGGAAAGACTGCAATCCGCACTCATCCATAATCTGATCCACATAATCATAATACTCTGCCTTGGAAACAAGACCATGTTCCTTTACGGCCTCTCCAATGATTTCTCCGACCGGAAGACGGGGAGACAAAGATGAGAAAGGATCCTGAAAGATGATCTGCATCTTGGTACGAAGATCTCTTAATTCTTTGTTGGAAAGGTCATATACTTCCTGACCGTTAAACAATACACTTCCGCCGGTCTTTTCTCCGTTTAAGCGAAGGATGGTACGTCCTGTTGTAGTCTTACCACAGCCGGACTCACCTACAAGACCCATGGTGGTACCACGCTTCAAATTAAAGGTAACACCATCAACCGCCTTTACGTGACCGGTTATCTGGTTAAACATTCCACCCTTAATCGGGAAATATTTCTTTAAGTCAGTGACTTCTAAGATATTCTCATTATTTGACATCTTCCGTCACCTCCTCTTCATTCTTTGCTGCCATGGAAGCAATTGCCATAAGTTCTTTATTTGTCTTTTGAGCAGCTTCTGCCTTGTGCTCTTCATAGTAACGATAGCAGCTTACCACATGGGTATCGGACAAATGAATCTCGCCCGGATATTCACCCTTGCAGCAGTCTAAGCACATTTCGCAACGATCTTTAAAGTAGCAGTAATCCGGCATGTTTACCGGGTTTGGTACCTTGCCCGGAATAGAGTAAAGTTCATCTACCTGCTTGCCGACTACCGGCTTAGAAGCCATAAGTCCCAAAGTATACGGATGCGCAGGATGATAGAAGATTTCTTCTGCAGTACCTTTTTCAACGATACGTCCTGCATACATAACAACAACATAATCAGCCATCTCTGCAATTACGCCAAGGTCATGGGTAATAAGCATAATGGATGCGTTAATCTTATCTTTAAGTTCACGAAGCAAATCCAAAATCTGTGCCTGAATGGTAACATCTAAAGCTGTGGTCGGCTCGTCTGCGATGATAACGCGTGGATGGCAGGCAAGTGCCATAGCGATCATAACACGCTGTCTCATACCACCGGAAAGCTCGTGAGGATACATCTCTGCCACACCGGTAGCATTTGCGATACCAACAAGCTCTAATGCTTCAATGGTCTGCTTACGGATTTCTTCTGCAGACTTTCCTTTTCCTTCGTGAAGTTCAATAACCTCATCTACCTGATCTCCGATTTTAAATACCGGATTTAAGGAAGTCATAGGCTCCTGAAAAATCATGGAAATTGCATTACCACGAAGATCCTGCATAATCTCCTGGGGAGTCTCGGCAATGTTATATGCCTTCTCGCCACGGTTCAATCGAATCTCACCGCTGACAATCTGACCCTGAGGACGCTGCAACAGCTGCATCAAAGAAAGAGAGGTTACGGACTTACCGCAGCCGGACTCTCCTACGATACCCACGGTTTTACCGATAGGTACGTTAAATGATACACCGTCAACAGACTTAACAGTTCCTGCATCCGTAAAGAAGTAGGAATGTAAATCATCAAATTCCACCGCATTGTTTTTATCATGCATGGTGGTTAAATATTCGCTTTCATCAACGTTTTTTCTCTTACGCTTTTTCTCGTATTCATTCATGATACGACGATTCGCTTTGGAAATCTTTCTTGATTCCCGAGCGGAGAGATATCCGTTATTTGAATCCTTTGCCATTTTTATACCTCTTATCTATTCATTCTCGGGTCGAATGCATCACGTAAACCGTCACCGACAAAGTTGAATCCAAGTACGGCTATAAGTAAGCAGATACCTGCCGGCATCCATACGAACCAATAATGTGTCCTAACAAATGCGTTGTTTACATCACTGATGATATTTCCCCAGGATGCAAACGGGAACTTAACACCAAGTCCCAAGAAGGAAAGGGTTGCTTCCGTAATAATGGTAGAACCTAAGCTCATGGTTGAAATAACGATAAGCTGAGGAATTACGTTTGGAATTAAGTGCTTGAAAATACGCTTTCCAACGCTAAGACCGGTAGCTTCCGCAGCAGTCATAAATTCCTGCTCTCTTAAAGAAAGGATCTGACCACGTACCATACGTGCCACACCCGGCCATCCTAAAAATCCAAGGATAAGCATCAAATAAAGCATACGCTTCTGAGGCTCCACACGCATACCATCCATTGCAGAACCTAAGATAATAATCAAAGGCAAAGAAGGAATGCAGTAGAAAATATCTACGATACGCATGATTAAGTTATCTACCCAACCTCCGAAGTACCCGGACACACCACCAAGGATAACACCTAAGATTACTTCGATAAATACTACGATGAAACCGATAATAAGTGAAACTCGTCCACCGTACATAAGTCTTGTAAGCATGTCCATACCGTTGGTATCGGTACCAAGCAAATGCTCCTTGGAAGGAGCTGAATAGGTATCATATACATAAGTGGATTTTGCCTTGATGACATTCCACATCTGCTTTGTAGCATCATATTCAATGGCATATTCCACATCTTCACCGTTCTCATCGGCGAAAGTAAATGTTTCATCCTTGTTATCGATTGCTTCACCGATTGCTTCTTTAAAATCACGACTGATTTCGATATCGCTTGCGGAAGCGGATACTACAAATCGGCTGATATAGGCTACTGTTTTTCCACCTGTGGATACATCGCCGTCTTCGGAAAGTGTGTAGTCATTTCCGTCTGCAATAAAGCCTTCGTCTCCTGCAACATATGCATCCAAAGCTGCCATCTGAGTGTCAAACGAAAGGGCTTCACCTTCCATATTGATAATATCTTTATAGGCAATGGCGATGATATTTCCGCCTACGGAAACCTTAAGATAATCATCGGATACGCGTTCCAAATCATAGGTAACATCTTTATAAGTAAAGCTTTCCTCACCCTTGTTGTAAGCCAGCAAAAACTGTGCCTGGATGATGGAATCAAATTTCTCACCGTCTTTTACGGTATAACGGAAATCATTGTTCTGTACCACACCGGCAAATACTTTGTTCTGATCCTCATACTTGTAGAACTGCTGGTCCTGTGTATAAGGGCTGATGAGTCCTCCGATAAAGGAGAACACAAACATTATGATTAACATAATCATTCCCAAAACAGCCAGGCGGTTTCTTAAGAAACGCTTTACCACCATGGCTCCCGGAGAAAGGGTTTTTACTCGTCGCTCATCGTCTAACGCGAGAGTTTCTTCTTCGTTTAAATTCTTTTCTTCGTTCATTTATCCATACCTCTTATGCAATGCGGACTCTCGGGTCTACCACTGCATACAAAACGTCTGATATTAAGTTTCCGAGCAATGTCAAAATTGCAATAAATGTTAAGTAAAACATAGAGAACGGAATATCTCCCGCAACCATGGCGGTATAAGATGTGTATCCGATTCCCGGAATCATAAATAAAGTCTCGGTAATTAACGCACCACCGAAAAGTCCCGGAATGGAACCACCAACGATGGTTACAAGCGGAATCAAAGTATTTCTAAATGCATGATGATAAATTACTTTCTTTTCGGAAAGCCCCTTTGCTCTTGCGGTACGGATATAGTCCGCATTTAATACCTCAAGCATATTGGTTCTGGTATAACGCATCAAAGATCCGATGGATACGATGACAAGTGTGGTAATAGGAAGAACCAAGTGATTTGCTTTATCCAAAAACTGTCCTACTGCGGAAAGCTGAGCATAATCACGTCCTACCAAACCATACAAATCAAACCAACCAAGTTTTACTGAGAATAACAGTTTTAACAAAGTTGCAAAAAAGAATGTCGGCAATGAAATACCCACAAGCGCAATTGCGGTGATGGCATAATCTGTTCTGGAATACTGCTTTGTAGCTGCAACAATTCCCAAAGGAATAGAGATTACAATCTCCAACACAAAAGCAATTAACGCCATAACAAAGGAAAGCCAGATAACATCATGGAACTTCTGTACAACGGGAACCGTATACTTCCAGCTGTCACCAAAGTTTCCGCGAATAGCATCCTTTGCCCACACAAAATATCCGGCTACGATTCCTTTATCCAAACCATAAGCCGCATTTAACTGTTCCAACCACTCCTCATAAGGCTTTGCACCGGGAGCAGCAGAAAGCTGCATTGCCATGTTCTCTACATAAGATGCAGGAAGGCAGCGCATTAAAGCATAAATTACAAATGATACACAGACAAGGATTCCTGCTGAAATCGCAAGTCTTTTAAGAATAAATCTACGCATGTTTTCCTCCTAAAATATTCTTATGTGAATCGAAAGCACGTTCTCTTTCGACTCACATAAGAAGTCGCTTCTTTTTGCAAAGAAGCGACCTCGTAGGTTGTTTGATTATCTACTGAAAGTCTTAGTTAAGCTCAATATTTTCAATTTCGCTAGACCAACCCCAGTATGGTGTCATATCGGTAGGTAATGTAGATACGTTTACACGCTCAGAAGAGAAAATGTTGCAATCTGATCTCTGGTAAACAGGAAGTTCTACACCCCAGTCCATAATGATTTCCATAGCTGCTTTGTAAAGACCTTTACGATAGGTCTGATCTGTAGACTGACGAGCAAGCATAATTGACTCATCCAAATCAGCATCGTTAATCTTGTAGTAGTTTGTTGATCCTTCGCTGTGATACAACTGGAACATATCCGGATCAGCACTTGACTGCCAAGCTGCACACCACATTTCAGCAACACCTGTCTGGTATGACTGATAAAGGTCAGAAGCGTTTGCAAGGTCGTTTACAGAAAGTGTAAATCCGATCTTAGCGAAAGCATCAGCTGCATTCTTTAAGATTAAGAATGTCGGATGGTCACCCTGACCGCCACCACCGATGTTTACTTCGTACTCAAGCTTAGCACCTGCAGGAGCTGCAGTAAGCTTTCCGTCTTCAACAGTGTATCCTGCTGCTTCGAAGTAACCAAGTGCTGCCTGTAAAGCTGCATC